>Ga0182012_10000304_pt1 | contig 56511 bp, 54 predicted proteins | sample 612S2SmetaG_FD_120486 | JGI IMG/M metagenome (GOLD analysis project Ga0182012, IMG submission 120486) | Permafrost microbial communities from Stordalen Mire, Sweden - 612S2S metaG | ecosystem: Environmental > Terrestrial > Soil > Wetlands > Permafrost | place: Sweden: Stordalen | collected... | reverse complement strand
TCCTTCGCGGTCGCGGCCTTCGATCGACGCGGACACGGCCGCACCGCGGACACGGACCAGCCATTTAGCTACGACGACATGGCCGACGAGACCATCGCGTTCTTGACGCGGCTCGATCGTCGGACCTACCTGGTGGGTCACAGCGACGGCGCCAACGTGGCCTTACTCGTCGCCCTGCGACGTCCAGACCTGTTGCGTCGCGTCGTACTCGTCGGGGCGAACTTCCACCACGACGGGCTCGTACCCATGCCCGAGTTCACCCCGGCCAGCCAGGGTTTTGCGGAGTTCGCGAAGGACTTCGCCACGCGTTCGCCCGACGGCATCGCTCACGCGGCGGCGGTCGTAGAAAAGTCTTTGCTGCTCGTAAAGACCCAACCGACGTTGAGCGTGGAAGAACTCCGGGGGGTCAGTGTGCCCGTGCTGGTTATGTCGGGCGACGACGACGTCGCTCGACTCGATCACACGGTCGCGCTCTACGAGGCGATCCCGGCCGCGCAGTTGGCCGTGCTGCCCGGCGCTTCGCACGGGGTCTTAAAGGAGCAGACCAAAGTGTGCGTTCGGATGATCACGCGCTTCTTCCTCGGCCCCGTTCCTCCGACCACCAAGTACCCGCTTCGGCGAGCGCACCGCGACGTGGTCGAGTAACGAACGCCGGTGCGCCGTCCTCGCGTCAGTACACTGGGCCTCATGTTGGCGCGGGTCGGTACGGTGCGCGACGGATTCATGGTGCGCTGGAATGCCCTGGGTGCTGTCACGGGAGACGCCATCTTCTACGCCCTCGCGTCGGTCTTCGCCCTCTTGCTGGCCTGGCGTTCCACCCAACCGGCGCAGTGGCAGTGGGGGTACCTGACGTTCGGGCCCTACGCGCTCGCCGCAGTGCTCGCGTTCTCCGTCGGCCGCCGCTTGAGCAAGCGTCGCCAACTCTTTCGCGTGGGGCTCGTGGGGCTCGTGATGCTCGGGGCCGTGTTCATACCCCTGGGGTTAGAGGCGCACTGGCGTCACGCCCAACCCGAGGTCGGGGTCATCTCGCGAGCGGGTCAGCTCTTGAGCAAGGGCCAAGACCCCTACCGCACCTACGACCGGCACGGACACGTCATCAACGAGATCAAGGGGATCCCGGCCTTCGAGTCGTTCTTCCCCTACTTCCCGCTGATGGGGATCTTCGGCCTACCCTCGGCCGCGCGACACGAAAGCAAGGGACTGACCGACGCGCGCATCGTGATGACGCTGATGACGTTGTTGACGAGTGGGTGGGCACTCGCGCTGCTGCGCCTTTCGAAGGAGCAGAAGATCCGCGTCGCCCAGGTGTTGATCGCCCTGCCGACGGGCGCGCTCTTCCTCTCCACCGGTGGTGACGACATGCCGATCCTGGCGCTGTTGCTCCTCGGCGTCGCGGCACTGCAGCGCCGTCAAAGCAATCTGGCGGGGGTGAGCTTCGGGCTCGCGGCCGCCATGAAGCTCACCGCGTGGCCCATGGCGGCGGGCGCGTTGCTCGTCGCCCGCGACCGCGAGGACCGATCGACCTGGAAGCGGCTGCTGTCGTGGATCGTGGTGATCGTGGCGGTGACCACGGTGCCCTTCGTCTTTCGAGCGCCCGCCGCGTTCATGTCGAACGTGTTCGCCTTCCCCCTCGGGCTGGCGGGAGTGAAGTCACCCGCCGCCTCGGCGCTACCCGGACACATCCTCACCACGTGGGTCCCGGTGCTCGGGCACGTCCTCGCGCCGGTCGCGTTCGTGATCGGTGGCTACTTCACCACCAAGTACCTGCGTCGTCATTGGCCCTTGACCCTGTCGCAACTCCTCGGCGTGATGAGCGTGATCTTTGCGGTGTTGATGTGCGTGGCGACCGCGACGCGCATTGGCTACCTCATCTATCCCTTGAACTTCGCGTTGTGGTCCTCGGTCACCCAGGTGCAACCGGTCGCCGTACCCGAGTTGGTCCATCAGGCCTAGACGGTCTCGGAGTTCTGGTAGATCTGGAACGTCCAGTCGACGCCGTCCGCGTCGGACTTGGTGACCGTGACCCCGACTTCCCAGTAGAAGCCGTCGGAACCGGCCTTTTGATAGAGCGACTGCGCGTCGCCGTTCGAGGAACCCTTGGAAAAGAGGTTCCAACCGCGCGCGCCGAGCTGGGCGTTGAAGAAGTCAATGAGCGCGGTGGCGCTCGCCTTGGCCGTCGCCATTGGCTGCACGCAGTCAAAGTCGCCGGCCCCGAGGTTGGGCGTGTGGGCCCCGGGTCGCGGTGTGGTCTTGACGGGCACGATGAAGGCGTCATCGATGTTCGAGGGGACCTCTTCGCCCTGGCGACAGTACTGCAGGGCCGTGCCCGGGTCGGGGTCTCGCTGCAAGCCGCCGACGACGGCGACGACGGTCGTCGTCGTCTCCTTCGTGACACCTTCACTGGTGGCGAGGTTGATGACCATGAAGATGATCAACATCACCACCGCGAGGCCGAGCACCGCCGCGGCGGGCCAGATGCTGGTCGTCGTGGTCAGCGGGGGCTGAGGGGGTCCCGACGCGTCACTCACTCACCCCATCCTAAATGGTCGATGGGGCCTCGCCCGGCGCCCAGTCGCCACCCGGACGCACCCGTGAGCGCGGCGAGGACGAAGGACTTCGCGTCGCGCACCGCGTCGGGTACGTCGCGACCGAGGGCGAGCCCCGCGGCGATCGCCGCTGAGAGCGAGCAGCCCGTGCCGTGATCGTTCTTCGTCGCGACGCGCAGTGCATCGAGCACCACCAAGCCGTCGCTACTCAAGAGGAGATCGGGCGAACGCTCGGGGGAGGAGGAGGCGAGAAGGTGTCCACCCTTGACTAGGACGAAACGCGGACCCATCGCCAAGAGCAACTGTGCCAAGTGCGCGACGTCGTCTACGTCGGTGACGTCGCCGACCTCGACGCCGCAGAGCACGGCGGCTTCGAGCAGGTTGGGCGTGACCACTTCGGCCAAGGGGAAGAGCGCCGTACGGTACGCCTCGATACCGCCGTCGCCCATCAAGACGTCACCACTCGTCGAGACGAGCACTGGGTCGACGACGAGATGGGGGAGAAGACCTTCACGGGCGAGTGCGCTCACGCGTTCCACCGTGGCGGCTTGGGCGAGCATGCCGGTTTTGACGGATCTGACCTCGAAGTCGTCGACGACGGTGCGAACCTGGACTTCCACGACGTCGGGCTCAATGAGGGTGACGGCGCGTACGCCCAACGTGTTCTGTGCGGTCACGGCGGTCAAGGCGGTTGTCGCGAAGACGCCAAAGGCGTTGAGGGATCGCAGGTCAGCCTGAATGCCGGCGCCGCCGCCCGAATCCGAACCGGCAATCGATAACGCGGTCACGGGCTGCACTATCTAACACTAGTAATCGGGGTTACTCGGTACGCTGAGAGCGTGGGAGAGCTCTTTCAAGTCGGAAGTTTCACCTCGCCGTCTCGACTCGTCGTGGGCACCGGCGGGTTTCGGTCGATGGACGTGCTCGAAGCGTCGATCCTCGCCTCGGGCTCCTCCATCGCCACGGTGGCGTTGCGACGGGTCGACCCCAACGTCGAAGGATCGATCTACGACCTTTTGGTTCGTCTCGGGGTGACGTTGTTGCCGAATACCGCGGGTTGTTACAGCGCCGCCGAGGCCGTGAAGGTCGCCGAACTTGCGCGCGAGGCGTTCTCAACTTCGTTGATCAAACTCGAGGTGATCGGCGACGACCTGACACTGCTGCCCGACACCACCGAGACGCTCGCGGCCGCCGAAGAGTTGGTTCGTCGAGGTTTCGAGGTGTGGGCGTACACTTCGGACGACTTCATCGTCGCCCAACGCTTAGAGCAACTGGGCTGCGTCGCGGTGATGCCCCTCGGCTCGCCGATCGGCTCGGGACTGGGGATCCGCAATCCTCACGCCATCTCACTGATCACCGAGCGGGCGACGGTCCCCGTGCTGCTCGACGCGGGCGTGGGCACCGCGTCGGATGCCGCCCTCGCGATGGAATTGGGCTGCGATGGTGTCTTGGCCGCGTCGGCGATGAACCGGGCCCTCGAACCGGTTTTGATGGCCGAGGCGCTGAAAGAAGCGGTCAAAGCGGGCTATCTCGCTCGGCGGGCGGGTCGGATACCGACGCGACTGCACGCCGAGGCGTCCTCACCGTCACTCGGTCGTCCAGATTTATTTGCCGGATAGTCACCGTCGTAACTACACTGATGTAGTCCATCGAGATAGTCTGGTCAAGCCTCGGTCGGGAGGACACACAAGATGAGTGACACTGCAACGTTTGGTTTTAGCGGACCGACGGTCTGTCGCCTTACCGGGGTGACGTATCGCCAGTTGGACTATTGGGCGCGCACCGAACTCGTGACGCCCTCGATCACACCCGCGAACGGCAGCGGCTCGAAGCGGGCCTACTCCTACGGCGATCTCCTCGAGGTGAAGGTCATCAAGTCCCTCCTCAGTTCCGGGGTCTCCCTCGCTCGGGCCCGACAGGCCGTGACCTGTCTTCGCGCATCGCTCGGCGCGGACCTCGCGTCGAGTTCGTTGGTGCTCTCGGACGCCGGTTCGGTCCTGGCCCAGAACGACGGCGAACTAGTGGACCTCCTACGTGGCGGGCAGGGCGTCTTTAACATCGTTCCACTGGCTCAGGTGGTCGCCGAACTCACGACTACGCTGCGGCAATCAGAACTCTCAACGTCGGAGAAGGGGGCCGCTTCGGCGTGAGCCATCCGACACGTAGCGACGACGCCCGTCGTCGCCACCCGAGCGTCACCCCAACCAGCGCGGGGGCGTTCGCGCATCCGAGCGAGCGACTCTTCTCCCAGCTCCTCACGCTCTACGGCCACCAGTGGATTTACGAGCCGCTGGAGTTCCCCCTCGCCTGGGACGACAAGGGCGCGCCCACTCGGGGATTCCGTCCGGACTTTTACCTACCGGACCTGCGTCTCTTCATCGAGCTCACCGTGCTCGATCAACGCCTCGTGACCAAGAAGAATCAGAAGGTCCGGCGCTTTCGCCAGCTCTACCCCGAGATGTCCTTGCTCGTGGTCTACCAGCGTGACTTCCACGCGCTGCTTCGTCACCACGATCTGCGTATCGTGGACGAACGTGCAGCCTAAGGAGCCCATGGACGATCGCCGACCGTTTCTCTACGATCTCCACGTCGAACTCGGCGCCAAGATCGTGCCCTTCGGTGGCTGGGCCATGCCGCTGCAGTACGGCACCGGCACGGTCGCTGAACACCTGGCCTGTCGAGGCGACGCCGTGGTCTTTGACGTCAGCCACCTCGGCACGGTGCGCTGCGACGGACCCGACATGCTCGACGCGCTACAGCGCACCTTGACCAACGACTTGGCGAAAATCGCGCCGGGTCGGGCCCAGTACACCCACCTATTGACTGACGACGGTTTCGTCGTGGACGACATCATCGTGTGGTGGGTCGCCGAGGACGAGTTCGACGTCATGCCCAACGCGTCCAACACCTCCGGCGTGACCTCGGCGCTGCCCGGGCGCGACGTCACCTCGGAACGCTGCATCCTCGCGGTGCAGGGGCCGCGTGCTCGAGAGAAGGTGAACGCCGTTGACGCGCGCTTCGCAGCGGTCGGGCGCTTTCGCGTCGAGCGATTCGACTACGAGGGTGTCGAAGTACGCGTCGCCGGCACCGGCTACACCGGCGAAGCGGGCCTCGAGATCGCGGCGCCCAACGAAGTTGCCGAACGCATCTTTCGTCGACTGGTCGCCGCCGACATCACCCCGGCGGGCCTCGGGGCGCGCGACACGCTGCGCTTAGAGGCCGCGTTGCCGCTCTACGGTCACGAACTCACGTTGCAGTCGACGACCTTGGAGGCGGGACTCGGGTGGGTACTCGGCTGGCAGAAGGAGACGTTTCGAGGTCGCGACGCCGTTGCGGCCGAACGCGAACGCGGCGTGCGTCGCATCTTGACCGGGGTCGCCACGGCCGATCGTCGACCGCTGCGCGACGGCGGCGACGTGGTCTTGAGTGGCACGAGCGTGGGCACCTTGACCTCGGGTAACTTCTCTCCCGTGCTCGGACACGGGATCGGCATGGGGCTCTTAGCGCCGGATCTCCCGGTCGGCCGCGAGGTCACCGTTGTCTTGCGCGAAAAGGAGATGCCGGCGCAGATAACGGGACTGCCCTTCGTAAAAAAGGAGTCGTAATGGCGGACTACCTGCCGCACACCGACGACGACGTCGCCTCGATGCTGTCGTTCCTCGGCATGGCGTCACTCGATGACCTCTTCGCCCACATCCCCGACGCGGTGCGCCTCTCGGGTGGCCTCGAGGTGGAGCCTGGCATGAGCGAGCCCGACGTCGCCGCGCTCTTCGCTCGCTACACCGGAGCGAACGCGGCCAAGGCGACGGCGATGACGTGTTTTGCGGGCGGTGGAGCCTACGACCACGAGGTACCCGCCGTGGTCAAGATGCTCGCGAACCGCTCCGAGTTCGTTACCGCCTATACGCCCTACCAACCAGAGGTCGCCCAGGGGGTGCTGCAGGCCGTCTTTGAGTACCAGACCCTCGTCGCGCGCCTCAGTGGCCTGCCGGTTCCGAACGCCTCGCTCTACGATGCCGCAACCGCGCTGGTCGAGGCACTCAACATGGCTCACGGCGCCACGGGTCGCCAGACCATGGTGATCTCCTCGGGCGTCCATCCGCACTGGCGTCAGGTCGCACGCACCTTCGCCCGCGGCACGGGCCACCGCATCGTCGAGGTACCGCTACGTGATGGGGTGACCGACTGGCAGAGCGTCGACGTAACCGACGTCGCGGCCGTCGTCGCGGCCTATCCGAACTACTTGGGAATCGTCGAAGACCTCTCGGGTGCCAAAGCACTCGCCGTCGAGCACGAAGCCCTCTTCGTCGTCGGGGGTGATCCGGTCGCCGCGGGGGTGCTGAAGACCGCGGGTCAGTGGGGCGCGGACGTGTTCGTCGGCGAAGGTCAAGCGTTTGGTACCCCCCTCTCCTTCGGTGGCCCCTACCTCGGTCTCTTCGCCTGCAGCGAAGCGCAGGTTCGTCGCTTACCGGGTCGCATCGTGGGCGAGACCGTCGACTCGAGCGGTCGGCGCGCCTTCGTGACGACGCTGCGCGCTCGCGAGCAGGACATCCGACGAGAGAAAGCGACGTCGAACGTCTGCACGAATCAAACCTTGATGGCGGTCACCGCCGCGATTCAGCTCGGCTGGCTGGGTACACAAGGTCTGCGCGAGGTCGCGACGCGCTGCGCCCAAGGCGCGCACTATCTCTACGACGAACTCATGGGCGTCGACGGGGTGAGCGCCGTGTCGAGCCAGCCGTTCTTTCGCGAGTTCGCGGTGCGTCTCTCGCGTCGGGCCGATGAGGTGATCTCTTCGATGGCCGAAAGCGACGTACTGGCCGGTCTTTCGGTCGCGACGCTCGCCGGTGGCGATGATCCTTCCATCGAGGACGGCATTGAGAACGTTTTGTTAGTTGCGGTGACCGAACGACGAACGAAGGAAGAGATCGACCGCTACGTCGAACTACTGAAGGAGGCGCTGAAGCGATGAGCACGAACGCCCAACCCGGGGGCCGCGCGGCGTCCGCACCGATCATGGGACACGAGACCGAACCGACCCTCTTTGAGATGTCGGTGCCCCATCGCTCCGCCTACCAACTCCGCACGACCGGCGTACCGACGCGACCGCTCAGCGAATTCGTGCCCGCGGCGCACCTCAACGAGGACGTCGTGCCCATCGCCGAGGTCTCCGAGCGCGACCTGGTGGCCCACTTCACTCGGCTCTCCCATCGGCAGTTCTCCGTGGACCTCGGTATGTACCCGCTCGGCTCGTGCACGATGAAGTACAACCCGAAGTTCTGTGACGCCGTGGCGGCCGACCCGGGTCTCAACGCCGTACACCCCGGCGCTCCGGCGTCGCTCTGTCAGGGGTGGCTCGAGATCATGGTGACCCTCGAAGAAAAGCTCTGCGCGATCACCGGCATGAGTGCCGCCACGTTGCAGCCGGCCGCGGGCGCGGCGGGGGAGTTGACCGGGCTGCTCTTGATGCGCGCCTTCCACGAGGCCAACGGCGAGGACCGACGTCGCGTGTTGATACCGGACTCGGCCCACGGGACGAATCCCGCCTCGGTGACCCTCGGCGGCTATGAGGTCACGACGGTGCCCTCGAACGACCGCGGACTAGTTGATTTAGAGGCCCTGAAGTCGGCCCTCGGTCCCGACGTGGCGGGGATCATGTTGACCAACCCCAACACCGTCGGACTCTTCGAAGAAGAGATCACCGAGATCGCCCAGGCCGTCCACGACGTCGGGGGACTGCTCTACTACGACGGCGCGAACCTGAACGCGATCCTGGGCGCGGTGCGCCCGGGGGACATGGGCTTTGACATCGTGCACATGAACTTGCACAAGACCTTCGCCACGCCCCACGGGGGAGGGGGCCCCGGCGCCGGACCGGTAGCGGTGGCGTCTCATTTGGTCGAGTTCCTCCCCGGTCCCCAGGCCCACCGGGTGGAGGACGGAACGTTCGACTGGGTCGCGCCACCGCGTTCGATCGGTCGCGTCCACGGGTGGCAGGGCAACGCGCTGGTCCTCGCCCGTGCGCTCGCCTACATCGACGTCCACGGGAGCGACGGTTTGACGAGGGTCGCGCGTCACGCGGTCTTGAACGCCAACTGGCTGCGCCATCGACTGCGGGACATCCTTCCGGCGGCCTACGACCGGGTGTGCATGCACGAGTGCACCTTGACCGCGACCAAGTTGAAGCAGGCCTACGGGGTGCGTGGCCTGGACGTGGCCAAAGCACTGTTGGAGGAGGGATTCCATTCACCGACCGTTTATTTCCCCTTGATAGTCGAAGAGGCGCTGATGTTCGAGCCCACCGAGACCGAGAGCGTCCAGACCCTCGAAGCGCTCGCCCAAGCCGTCGAGCGCATCGCCCAGCGTGCGGCCGACGACCCGGTCTCCCTGCATCGCGCACCCCAGAGCACACCCGTCTCGCGGGTCGACGAGGCGCGCGCGGCGCGTCAACTCATCGCGACCGCCGACGCCGCGCGCTGAGGAACTCGGCGCGATATTTTCGACAAATACGAAAGGGACTGTCGATTTCGAGGATCGTCCTACGTCGGTAGGAGTGAGGCCCGAGGGGCGGGTCTCACTAAAGGAGCACGAGATGTCTGAGTATTTGGTACTTATCTACGCGGAGGAAGCGGCCTTGGGAGCGAGTGCCCCCGAGATGTTCAACACGATGATGAAAGAGCACGAGGAGTTCGGCACGAATAACGCCGCCTCGCTGCGCGGGGGCAACGCACTAGAGGCCACCTCGAGTGCGACGTCGTTACGACGCGACGCCGCGGGCAAGCTCGTCGTCACCGACGGCGCGTTCGCCGAGACGAAAGAGGCGCTCGGCGGCTACTACGTGATCGAAGCCAGCGACCTCGACGCCGCCATCGCCATCGCCAGCCAGGTGCCGGCGCCTTTTGGCGGTGTCGAAGTACGTCCCATCAGGGTGTTCGACTGAACGACGTGCGCCGCGACGACGTTGAAGCGGCGATCGCCGACGCGTACCGTCACGAGTGGGGTTTCGTTCTCGCCGCGACGGTACGCGTGACCGGTGATATTGACGTGGCCGAAGAGTGCGTGCAGGACGCCTTCGGGCGAGCGGTGGCGGCGTGGTTGTCGCGGGGCGTGCCACGTCGGCCGGGCGCGTGGCTGACCACGGTCGCTCGTCGTAGAGCGATTGACGTGCTTCGCCACGACGCGTCGCGGACCCGAGCGTTGAGCGTCGCGGGCGCGACCGAGGACGTCGCGGACAATGACGTGCACGACGAGCGTCTCCGGTTGATCTTCACCTGCTGTCACCCGGCGTTGAGCGTTGAGACCCAGGTGGCCCTCGCGCTGCGTCTGCTCTGTGGGTTGACCACCAGCGAGGTCGCGCGGGCGTTCTTGGTCAGCGAGTCGACCATGGCGGCGCGTCTCACCCGGGGGAAAAAGAAGATCCGCGACGCGCGCATCCCCTACCGCGTACCCGCCCGCGCGGATCTGCCCGAACGTCTGGACGCGGTGCTCTCAGCGATTCACCTGGTGTTCACGACGGGCCACACCGCCCCCAACGGGTCGGCGCTCGTGCGTCGCGACCTGGTGGAGAACGCCCGGCAACTCGCCGAGATGCTGCACCACCTGCTGCCGGACGAGCCAGACGTCACCGGACTCCTCGCCCTCATCGTGCTCACCGACGCCCGGCACGAGACGCGAGTTGATGAGGACGGGACTCTCGCGCTGCTCTCGGAACAGGACCGCTCGCGCTGGGACCGCGAGGCGATTGATGAGGGCCGAGCGCTCGTACGACGTGCCTTGGCCAGCGGGTCGACGGGTCGCTTCGTGCTCATGGCCGCGATTGCCGCCGTCCACGCGGAGGCGCGCAGTTGGAAGGACACCGACTGGCGCGAGATTGTCGGGCTCTACGACGTCTTGATGCGCAGTTGGCCCTCCCCGGTCGTCGCGCTCAACCGTGCGGTGGCGGTCAGTTTCGCCGACGGTCCGGAGTCGGGTCTCGTGGCGCTCACGGCACTCGCTGGCGAGCCACAACTCGCGAACTACGGCTATTTGGCGAGCGCCCGTGCGGACGTCCTCCGTCGCCTCGGTCATCGGGCGGAAGCACGCGTGGCTTACGAAGAGGCGCTCGCCCAGCAGTCCAACGAGGTCGAGCGCTTGTTCCTTCGCCGCCGACTCCGTGAACTCGAGGTGTAGGGGGTGGCGTGATCTTGACGCACGCCTCCGCGCGGGTCGCCAGGAACTTAGATCGTCGAAACGCCCTCGTGTTCGTCGACGTCGTGTATGTGCGCCAGGACAAGGCGCAGCAGTCGTGCGAGTTCTAACTGCTCGGTGGCGCTGAGCGTGTTGACGGCGAGGGACTCTTGTTGGTTGAACTGTGGGAACACCTCTTCAATCATTCGAGTGCCCGCTCGGGTCAAACCAATCGAGACGCGGCGCCGATCGTCGCGGTGCGGGATGCGTCGGATGAGCTTGCGCGATTGAAGGGTCTTGATCACACCGGTCAACGTGCCCTTGGTGATACCCGCTTCGGCCGCGACGTGGCCCGTCTCCTGGTCGTCCCAGATCCACAGCACCCAGAGCACCGTGAAGGCCACCCAGCTGAGGTCGTAGTCCGCCAGAAGGGTGCGTTCCATGTGGTTGCGCACCGCGGCGCCGGTGCGGTAGATGTTCGAGACCGCACTCATCGCGACGAAGTCGAGTTCGTGGCCCGCTAAGCGCGCCCGGATGTCTCGCTCGGCCTGCGAGACGACCGTCGCCTCCGAGCTGGCGATCCGCCGGGACACCGCTACGCCTCCACCGTCGTGCCGCCATTGAACGTCGTCCCGACGGAGCGGAAGTAACCCCCGATGATCTCGCGCGGCGCGATCGAGGTCAACTCCTCACTCGGTGAGTCGAAGACTTCGAGCGTCGCGCTACCGCCCCAGACCGGACCGAGGTCGAGGTCGACGCCCGACATGGTGACGACCTCACTCAACGAGTCGCGATCGTCGAGCTCGATGCGCGGGAACCATCGGTGGTGCAACATCGCGTGGGCGTTCACGAATCCGTTGGTGGCCCGCTCTCCCTCGAGCGTGACGGTCGCTTGGGCGAGTCGGCGGTCACTCGCCGCCAAGGTCATGCCGAATCGAGCGCCGACGTCGAGCCGAGGTCCGGCGCGGCCCCGGGTGACGGGGCGGGTTTGGTGGATCGATCCGAGTTTCTTGGGGTAGCCCTGGAGGTACCCGCGCACGAGCGCGAAGTCCTTATCCACCCAAATGAACAGGCAGCGGCTGAAGAGTTGTTCCCCGTAGCGACAGCGCACGACCACGAAGGCCTCCTTGTACTGCGCGCGCACCGGATCGAGCAGTTCCGCTCCGTCGTCCCCGCAACTCTGCCAGTCCGCCCAGATGAAGGCGACGGCGCCCGGGTCCTCGTCGTCGTGGGGCAGTGAGACGCCCTCGGGCAACAGCGCGGCGATGGCGGCGGGGTCGGTGCGGTACTCCACCGTCAAGAGGTCGCCCGAGTAGTGCCACGGCAACGGGGGCAACAGCGACGCGCGACCGCTCGGGGTCCGGGGGAAGGGCACCCCGCGCAAGCTCACGTGCTCGACCCCGTCCACCCGTCGCCCGGGCGATCGAACCACACGTGAACCTGACCGGTGCCGATGGAGTTCTCGTAGTCGGAAAAGAGACGTCCCGGCGCGACGCACGCGCGTCCGCCGAGGGCGGCGATCATCATCTGGTAGTGCGCGAAGTGACCTTCGGGCCGAACGGTGAAGAACTTGGGGTAGTTGTCGATCACTCGAGCGTGATCGCCGGTCAACCAGGCGTCGATGACTTCGTGGTCCGCGCGCCGCGCCGCTTCGGAGAAGATGTGCTCTTCTTCCGCGGCTTCGTGGTCACGCAACGTGCGCAGCGTATGGAAGGTGTGACTGAGGGCACCCGACGCGATGAGCACCACGCGACGGTCGCTCTGGGCGACCGCGTCGGCGATGACCTCACCGACGAGGGCGAAGTCCCGTGGTTCGGCCGTTTGACACGTGCTGACCGAGATCCAGGCCTCCTCGCCTTGTAGGAACGGGAAGAAGTTCGTCGTGGCGTAGGTGATCGGCAGGTGTTCGTTGTCAACCGGCGTGAGCCAACACTGCGGAGTCGTCGCGGCGATGTAGCCGACGAGTGTGGCGAAGAGGGGATCGCCCTTGACGTCGTAGGGGACGCTCGACATCCCCCGCGGCAGCTCCTCGGACGTGAAAAACCCGAGCCGACGTTCGGCGGCCGTGACGACGAACTCGACGGTAGTGAACCAGTGACTGTCGAAGACGATCACGAGATCGGGGCGCAGTTCGTCGAAGACCTCGCGACGTAGTTGGTGCAGTCCGCTGTAGAGCGTGCTCTCTCTGCCGTGATTGAGGGCACGTCGCTCCGCGTCGGGGAGCACGATGGTCGGGACGTGGGCGAGGAAACCCGCGCCCACGATCTCACCCACGGGTCGTCTCCTCTTTGACCTGGTAGGTCTTCACGTCGCTGTAGAAGTCGAGGGCGTAGTCGCCACCTTCGCGGCCGATCCCACTGATCCCGGTGCCGCCGAAGGGTGCGGTGAGGTCGCGTATCAAAAAGCAGTTCACCCAGATGGTGCCGGCCCGCACGCCGAGACCGAAGCGATCGGCCCGCCGCTGGTCGGCGGTGAAGACCATCGCCGAGAGCCCGTAGGGCGTCGAGTTCGCCAGATCTATGGCTTCTTCCTCGGTGGCGAAGGTTTGTAAGGTCAACACGGGACCAAAGACCTCGTTCTGCACGATCTCGGCGTCGTTGGATCGTGGTTCGATGAGCGTCGGCTCGAACCACAGGCCGTCGCGACGGAGACGCTCGCCACCGAAGACCAACGTGTCACCGGCGGCAAGGGAGCGTTCAACGAACCCCTCCACCCGGCGGAGGTGATCGGGGTGAATGAGCGGGGAGATGGTGGTGACCTTGTCGCGGCTGTCGCCGAGGACGTGCCGCTCCGTTTCGGACGTGAACCGGTCCAAGAAGTCGTCGCGCACTGACTCCTGTACCAAGAGTCGCGTGCCCGCCAAGCAGACCTGACCGGCGTCGTCGTACATGAGAGCCGCTTGTCGGGCGGCGAGATCGAGATCGGCGTCGTCGTATACGACGAAGGGACCCTTGCCACCGAGCTCGGCCGTGAAGGGCACCAGGTTCTTGGCCGCCGTGACGCCGATCGCCCGACCCGTCTGCGGTGAACCGGTGAAGGAGATCCGACGGACCCGAGAATCGCTCACCAGCGCCGCGCCGACCTCCTCACCGAAGCCCTGAACGAGGTTGATGACGCCGGGCGGGAACTCTGCCTCGAGGACGAGGTCCATCAACACAGAACAACTGAGCGGGGCCCACTCGGCCGGTTTCAGCACCACCGTGTTGCCCGCAGCGAGCGCCGGGGCGCACTTCCAGGTCGACAACAAGAACGGCGCGTTCCACGGCGTGATCACCACCGTCGGTCCGGCGGGCATCCGCAGAACCGTGTTGTGCGTGCCGTTGGACGCCCAACGTCGTGACTGGTACTCCTCGGCGAGATCGGCGTAGGCGCGGAAGTTGCGCGCCCCCCGGGCGATGACGCGACGTCGCAGACTCTCTTCGAGCATCGCGGTGTCGAGACATTCGACGATCGCGAGTCGTTCCACGTTGTCGTCGATCAAGTCGGCTAGTCGGCGCAGGTACTGGCCGCGTTCTTTGACGTGTAGGTTCGCCCAACTCGCGAAGGCCTCCGAGGCCGCCGAAAGGGCCAGGTCACTCTCCTTCGAAGTGCCGCGGGCGACGTTGGCGAGTGTGAGCGACCAGTCGAGCGGCGAGCGAACCTCGAACGTCGCGGCCGAAGACACGCGTTGGTTGTGGATGAAGTGACCGGTCGCGACCTCGACGCCGCCGACGTTGACGCGTTCGTCGTTCATGAGCGAAACCTCGCGGGCACGCGAGGCGAGGGGAGGGAATCACGGTCCGTGGGCGCGGGACGGCGCTGTCCGCGGAACTCCCAGTCACCGCCGAAGGTGGTGGAGAGGACCTCTTCGCTGGCGGTGGGTTGGGCGCCCACTTCGTCGCTGACGGGTTCCGGTGATGCGACTACGTGGTTGGTGAGCGCGCCGAGGCCCTCGACCTCGACGGTGACGACGTCGCCCGGCTCTACGGGGCGAGAGAAGGCGGGCGTGCCCGAGAGGATGACGTCGCCAGGTACCAACGTGATCAGCCGAGCGAGGTCCGTGACGAGGTAGTGCATGTCCCAGGCCATCTCGTCGGTGGAGCCGTCTTGTCGTACCACACCGTTGACGCTCGTGGTGAGGGACTTGCCCCTAAAGTCCCACGACGTTACGAGGCCCGGCCCCAGGGGGCAGAGCGTGTCGGCGCCTTTCACGCGCAACATCGAGCCAGCGTCGGTGTCTCGAAAGTCGTGCAGACCGAAGTCGTTGGCGATGGTGTAGCCCGCGATGTAGTGCTCCGCGTCGGCGAGTCGGATGTTGCGCGCGGTGCGGCCAATGACGATGGCCACCTCACCCTCGAAGTTCAAGTAGTGACAGTTGGCGGGTCGCACCACCGCACCGTGGTGGGTGTTGAGCGAGGACACGGGTTTCTGAAACCAGGTGGGTGCGGGCGGAAGCTCCAGCTCGAACTCACGAACGCGTGAGACGTGGTTGAGGTGACAACAGAGAATCTTGCTCGGCGAGACGGGCGGGAGGTGCGTCGCGCGCTCGGCCTCAACGCGACGTCCGTCGGCCGCGACGAGGGTGTCACCGTCGCGGGTGACCTCGACGACGTTGCCGTCAAGAAGTATGCGTCGAAACTCCACCCGGCCTCCGGAAATCGTTTGTATTCAAATGACTCCTTCACATTACAAACCCCTCGACCGGGCCCGTGCTACGTTCGCGACGTCACCCGAGGAGGCGTTATGGCTAGTGCACTTGAACGCGTACGGGTCCTGTGGCCCGACCACCTCGGCCTCGCCCGAGGCAAGTACGTCCCCGCTGACGTGGGTGCGCACGGCGTGCGCCACTGCACCGGCACCTGGGCGCTGGGCTACAACCGGGGGATGACCCCGGAGGCACCCGGCAGTCACTGGAACGAGGGACTACCCGACTTTGACGCGGTGTACCGACTCAAGGACGTTCGAGCGAGTTGGGAGGCGAACACGTCGGTGGTCGTGGCGTCCCTGGAGCGAAACGGTGAACCGGTCGCCGTATCGCCGAGGTGCGCACTGGAGCGAGCGATCGGGGAGTGGCGGGCGCTCGGCTACGAGCCCCAGGTCGGCTTCGAGCTCGAGGCGTACGTGTTCGTGGCCGACGACCGCGGCGGGTGGAAGCCCCTAGACACGCCCGGTGCGTTCGTCTACGGCACCGGCGCGGCGGTCGATCCCTACGGCCTCATCGACGCCATCTGGGCGGCCTGCGCCGAGGCCGACATTCCTCTGGAGTCGGTGAACTCCGAGTACGACACTCCCCAATTCGAATTCACCCTGCGCTACCGCGACGCGTTACGCGCGGCCGATGACGCGTTCCTCTTTAAGGTCCTCGCGCGCGAAGTGGCCCAGCGGCTCGGTCTGCTCGTCACGTTCATGGGTAAGCCCTTGAGTGATCGAGGGGGATCGGGCCTGCACGTGAACTTCTCCTTCACCAACAACGACGGTGAGAACGTGATCAACGACGCGTCGACGCCCGACGGTCTGTCGGCGCTGGCAAAGGGTGCCATCGGCGGCTTACTCGACCACCACCGCGCCCTCGCGGGGCTCTGTGCGCCGACGGTGAACGCGTACAAGCGCCTTCGACCCGCGTCGCTCTCGGGCTACTGGGCGAACTGGGGCTACGACCACCGTGGCGCCACGATTCGCGTGCCGAGCGAACGTGGTCGAGGGGCTCGTCTCGAGCACCGACTCAGCGACGGCGCGGCCGTCATCCACACCGCCGCGGCGGCAGTGCTGCAGGCGGCGCGGTTGGGCGTATCCGCCAAGAGTGACCCCGGTGCGCCCGAGGGTGGCAACGGGCTCGACACCATTGACGCGACCGTGGGCGTGCCGGGCTCGCTGGCCCTCGCGCTCGACGCCTTAGAGAGCGACCACGAACTTTCTGACGCGATCGGAGCGGACCTCGTCGCACAGCACATCGCGATCAAACGAACGGAGTGGGAGAGCTTCGAGGCGGCGACCACCGATTGGGAGCTTCGCGAGTACCTGCCGTTTCTCTAACGCCAGGTCACCCGAAGTGGCAACGTCTTCATGCCGCTGATGAAGTTCGAACGCAGACGCTCCGGTGGTGCGATGAGCTCCACTCTTTCCCAGCGGCGCGCGAGTTCCTCAAAGAGGACGCGCAGCTCGAGTCGGGCGAGGTGCGCCCCGAGGCACAGGTGCGGACTGTGGAGTCCGAAGGCGACGTGATCGTTGGGCGTGCGGTCAGCGCGAAACTCTCGGGGCTGGTCAAAGTGAGTCTCGTCGAAATCGGCGGAGGCAAACCAGAGCACGACCTTGTCGCCCGCCTTGAGAGATTTTCCTCGTAGTTCGACGTCCCGCGTCAGCGTGCGGCGAAAGTGCATCGTCACCGTGGTCCAACGAAGCATCTCCTCGACGAGGCTTTTGCGTTCTTCCAACGTCATCGTGGGAATTCGCGCGAACAACTCTGGTCGCTCGATCAACGCGAGGAGACCACCCGTCATGGTGTAGCGCGTCGTATCGTTGCCGGCTGCCACCATCAACGTGAAGAAGTTCTTCAGCGCGAGGTCGTCGAGCGTGTCACCGTCGACGGTGGGGGAGAGGAGGGCACTCAGCACGTCGTGGGTGGGGGAGAGGCGACGCGCGTCGAGTTCCTGGGCGGCGTACTCAAAGAGTTCGACGGCGACGGGGGAGCGGAAGGGGAGGAGTCGGTACTCGCTCGTGTCGACCTGGTCGACGACGAAGTCGGTGAAGTCGGCGTCCGTGTTGCCGATGAGGGCGTCGCCACGTTGGACGAGCCAATCGAGGTCCTCGTCGGGCAGTCCAAGCAGACGGCCCAGCATCCGCATCGGTAGCTCGCGCGCCACGCGTTGGACGAAGTTGAACTCTCGTTCGCCTTCGAGCGCGTTGAGGACCTCTACCGCGAGGGCGCGCACGGCGTCTTCGTACTCGTTGACCGACTTCGGGGCGAAGGGCCGACTCACCAAGCGGCGAAGGCGCGTGTGTTCTGGCGCGTCCATCTCCATGAGGGTGCGGCGGGCTTCGGTCTCTTCTTCGTCCATGTCCTCGAGGCGGATCCCCCAGCGACTCGAGAACACTTCGGTGTTGCGGCTGGCGAAGAGGATGTCGTCGTAGGTCGTGAGACTCCAGAAACCGCGACCCTCGGCTTCCTCGGTCCAGTGGACGGGATCGTGTTCGCGAAGGTACGCGAACGTGTCGTACGGGACCCCCGTGACGTAGGTGTCGTGGGACGTGATGTCCGCGAGCGCGTCGGTCACGAATCCTCCAGAGATGTTTGCGTCCAAACGACATCCCATTACAACACGATTTGAACGCGCCACGTACACTTGGGGTATGGCTCGACCGTTGATTGGCATCTCCGGGCGCCGGTGGCCCGCGTCGACGTTGGGCGCCCACGTCCCCGCGGCGATGAGCGGCATCGAATTCGATCTCCACTTCACCGACTATCCGCGCTCGGTCGCCCTCGCGGGGGGCCTACCCGTTGAATTAACGCGTGACGCCGATCCCGACGAGATGATTGATCACCTCGACGGTCTGGTACTGAGCGGTGGCGCGGACGTCGACCCCGCTAACTACGGTCAATCGCCGGACGCTGATCTCGGCGCCATCGAACCCGATCGTGACGCCTGGGAGATCAAACTGCTCGGCGCGGCCCAGCGCAAGGGGATCCCGGTGCTCGCGATCTGTCGCGGCCTACAACTCGTCAACGTCGTCTATGGCGGGACGTTGCGTCAACACGTGGAACTCGACGACGGTGTCGGTCACCCGCAGTGGGACGTCGACGGTCACCGAGCGACTCACAGCGTGCACGTCGTCGAGGGCACGTTGACCGCCGAACTCTTCGCGGGGGAGGTCGGTGTGAACTCACTCCACCACCAAGTTGTCGACGAAGTGGGCGAGGGTCTCTTGGTATCGGCCAAGGCCCCCGATGGCGTGGTCGAAGGTCTCGAGACGCCAGATCGACGACTCGTTGCGGTGCAGTGGCACCCCGAGCTCTTGGACAAGCCCGACCCCACGTTCCTCTGGCTCGTGCGCAGCGCTAGCGAGAGTTCGTAACGTCGCTGGTCAATCGCAGCGCCGAGCGCTACGACGAGGTGACGAAGCTAGTGGGCGCGACGACGGAGACCCTCTCGCCCCACATCGAGAACTTCGCCTTGGCGGTGAGTGCTTCATCGTCAGAGGCGACTCGCAGGTTGTAACCGAGTGGCAGATACGGCGCGGTGGTCGAGATGAATATCGTTTGGGGCGATCCCGGGGCCGACGATGCGGCGGGGAGTCGGCCGGAGACCTTGACCGCGGGATGTCCGTAGTACTTGACGACACCTTCGATCTTCGGGTTGGTCAACTTAAAGACGCTCTTAGCGAGGGAGTCCAAAAGTTCACCGGTCTGGTTGTAGTGATACAGCGAGCTCGACGAGTTGACCAGCACCCAGCGGTTCGCAAATTTGAAGTTCTCCTTGCCCGTAGCGTTGAGGTAGTACGACTCATTCCCCTTGATGAAGACTTTTGACCCGATGACGAGGACGAGCTCATGCTGGCCGGAACCCTTTCCGATCTGGGTCGACTCGTGCACGGAACTGTCGAGCACCGAGGAAAACGTCGTCCCGTTGGAGAAGGTTTCTAGCCCGGTGACCCGAACACTGCCGGCGGCTTCGGTCGCCGCCTCGGACTTTAGGAGCAACTCGTTGGCGGAAAAGTGCGTCGCGGTGACGGTGGAGGCGGCGGTAGCCGGCAGCGATAGGCCCGCGGTGACCAGTGACAGGAGGCAAGCGACCGTGAGTGGTCCGCGTCGCTTCACTCTGCCTCCGTTACTCCCATTCCGAGACTGGCTCACGAGATGGACGAACAGAGTATTACATGGCTTCCCGTCGACCTTTACCGCGCCCGTCACTAGCGTGCGACGAGCGTCCCCAGGAGAAAGGCGCCGGTGCAGAGCAGTGGGGTAGTGGTCATCAGGGTCACCGAATAGGCCAATCGGTGTTCACGCTGGAGGATCATCGGTACCGCGAAGGCCGAGGAGAAGGTCGTCAGTCCCCCACAAAAACCGGTCAATACGATGGACCTCAGATGGACGTCGGCGACGCCAATGAGTCGATATGCCGCGTATCCGGCGATGAGACAACCGAGCGTGTTGGCCGCAACCGTCGCCCAGGGACGAATGGTGGGGTGATGGCGCCGAAGGGTGTACTCCATGAGATAGCGCACCGCGCAGCCGACGGCGCCCAGTAGGGAAACGAGAAAGAGGGTCATGTGCCGAAGCTCGCAAGTCCGAGCCAACCCGCGACGACGCCGCTCAGAATCGCGCCTACGGCCACGAAAAGACAGCCGTGGGGGCTGACGTGCCAAATTGCGGCGAAATCGACGAAGAGTCCTGAGTATGAGGTCAATCCACCGAAGAAGCCAGTAATGATCAGTACCCGAGTACGGTCGTTCGAATCGCGGTGGCGGAGAGGTCCACGAAGGAGTCGAGTGGCGAGAAACACGCCGACAAAGTTGATTGCCAGCAACGCCCACGGAATCTCGTGGGACCACGACACCGAACCGGTCGGTGAAGGTAGATGCTCCAGCCCCGTCAACAAATCGCGCACCATCGTGCCGACGAAACCGCCGATCGCCGCAGATGACAATGCCATTACAAATTCGCGTGGTTGTAGAGCCAGATTCGACGACATTGGTACTACGAACCTAGCGAACACCCTCCAAAGAGTGGGGAATTACTGGGAAAACGGTCGCATGTGTCCGTTGGGACACCTAAATTACTAACTTTACATAACGAACATTATCGGCGTTATAAATTAGGCATCCTGTTATAGTCATTTCATGCGTCGGGTACTTTTGGCTGCGCTCTTCGTAGCGTGCAGCGTCGGATTTGTGGCTATTCCAGCCGGTGCCGACCTGTCGATTCAGAACAGCGTGGTCCTTTCCTTTGATTTCAGTGATAATTCCGTCCCGGCGTCAACGTCGAACGGACCTTTCAACGTGATTGCCGACGTTCTCCCTGCGCACACTGGCGGCGTCGTCCGGATGGTGGCGTTCGCACCCGTGGCGGCGAGCGAACCCAACATCGTGTGCGCGTATCAGCCCGTTCAGCAGAGTCAAGTTGAGTGCAGCTTTAACTTCAGCGCCGACGGCGTCTGGCAGATCCGAGCCGAATATTCGACCGATACGAAATCGGCGTACTCCTCGGTGTCGGTGACCGCGCTTCGCGTTTCTAACTAGGCGTGGGCCCTGCCGGGCTCCACGAGTTTCGCGTCATTTGGGGTGACTTCTCTCGCGGAATGATTCAGGAGTTTGTGGTTGCTCACGACGTCGACGAGGCACTCGTCATTGCTCATGAGCGACGACCTGATCTGGAGCGTCCCCGCACCGCGTTTCTGGTGACGGCTATCGCCTGACCTACAATTCGGCCCATGAACTCACTCTTTGACGTTTCGGGCAAGGTCGTACTCGTCACCGGGGGCACCCGTGGCATCGGCGAGATGATCGCACGGGGATTCGTAGAAGCCGGCGCGATCGTCTATATCTCCTCTCGTAAGGCGGCGGTCGGCGACGCACTGGCCAAGGAACTTTCGGCGATTGGACCCTGTACGTCCCTCCCCGCCGACCTCTCGTCCGAAGCCGAGTGCAAGCGGCTGGCTGAGGAGCTCGCGTCTCGCGAATCACATCTCGACGTGCTGGTGAACAACGCGGGAGCGACCTGGGGTGCGCCCATGGCCGACTACGACGAGGCCGCGTTCGAGCGTGTCCTGGCGCTCAACGTGAAAGGCGTCTTTCACCTCACTAAGTTTCTCCGCCCACTGCTCGAAGCCGCCGCCACGAATGAGGACCCGTCGCGCGTGATCAACATCGGCTCCATCGACGGCCTTCACGTTCCCACCATGGAGACCTACGCCTATTCGGCCTCTAAGGCTGCGGTGCACCAACTCACCCGCCATTTGGCTAAGTACCTGGCCCCGTTGGTCACGGTGAACGCGATCGCCCCCGGACCCTTCGAGTCCAAGATGATGCACTCCACTCTCGAGGCGTTTGGCGACTCCATTGCCGAGTCGGCGCCCATGAAGCGCATTGGCCAACCGTCGGACATGGCGGGCGCGGCTATCTTCCTCGCGTCGCCGGCGGCGAGCTACATCACCGGAACGATTCTGCCGGTCGATGGCGGCATCGCGACCGTCGGATTAAGTAGCCGGTTCGTGCCCTAGGGTCACGTGAAGCACCACGTGCTTCGTTCCTCGCACCACGTGTAGGACGATCTCATCGCCCGGCTTGAGGGCGGAGATGACCTGGGTGACGTCCTGGGCGCTCTGAATCGTCGTCGAGTTGATACCCACGATGATGTCGCCTTGTTTCACGCCAGCGGCGGCGGCGCCCGTACCGGAAATGACGCTGATAACGACCGCGCCCGTGGAGACCGAGAAGCCGTACTGCGCCTGGAGTGACGGCGTGTTCGACTCGATCTCTACCCCGATGAAGGCGCCGTGGTTGACCACGCTCTCCCCCGCCGCAAGCGACTTGAGGAGTGATTCGATGGTCGCCACCGGAATGGCGAAGCCGATGTTCTGTGAGTTCTCACCATCGGACAAGGTCCCCGCGACCGCGGTGTTCATCCCAATGACGTCGCCGCTGGAGTCGAGCAGTGGGCCACCGGAGTTGCCGGGATTGATCGCCGCGTCGGTTTGAATCATGTTCTCCAACGTCTCGGATGACGATGAGGTACCGGCGGTGACCGTTCGACCCAGTGCCGAGACGATGCCTTGGGTCACGGTGGGGGTACCCGCCGCGAGGCCGAGGGCGTTGCCGATGGCGACGACGGCGTCTCCGGTCTCGAGAGCATTGGAGTTTCCAAAGGTCACCGTTGGCAGGTTCGACGCGTTGTTGATGCGAATGAGTGCGACGTCGTCAACGGGGTTCGTGCCGATCAACGTCGCTGGCTCGCTCTTCGTTGAGCCACTGCGGGTAACGGTGATCGTGCCCCCGTTGACCGCCGCGGCGATGACGTGATTGTTCGTGACGACGAGGCCGCGCTTCGAGATGATCATGCCGGTGCCCTGATCCTCTTCGCCACTCCCCTTGACATCGATACTGACAATCGAGGGCAGCACACGTTGAACGAGTTTGGGGATGCTCACGCCGTTGGGCAGAATCGCGGCCCCGGGTGCGGTGCCCGACACCTTGATGGTGAGTCCCCCGTCGTTCGAAGAACTCGGCGCGGCGAAGTGTCCGGCGAGTCCCCCCACCAGGGCCGCTACGAGCAAAAGAGAAAGTCGCGTCGACCAGAGACCCTTGCTCTGTCGTGACTGCGACGCGAGTGGTGCCTCGTCCACGATCGGCGCACTGGCCGCCACAACGGGCTCGCTCGCCAGCTCGCCGTGATAGGTCGTCGCACCATGAATCGCCTCACTCGGTGAGTCGTTTTCGCTGACGTGTTCGGACGTGGCCTCGGGCGTGAACGGTGCGTCGGGAGTGGTGTTCGAGTCGTGCTCGTCCCCAGTGTTGTCGGGCGTGTCACTCACGGAGCCATGCTACGCATAGGAAAGTAAAAATGAACTAAATCCACTCGAAATGTTTGCGTTTCATAGAGCGAGTAGATTGGAACCCTATGTCTCGTCGCATTGAGATCGAAATCACCAGTTTGAGTGGTGACCTCGCGACCTGGCGCGCCGCGGGAGCCAAGCTCCCCAAGGGCGTGTTACAGGCCTCGTTGGTCCCGGGCGGACCCGTGATCGGCAACGTCTATCGGGCGGACATTGAGCAGTACATGGAGGGCATTGAGGTGCTCTCGGTGACGGCTCCTAAGACCGCCTCCCCACTGGATCCAAAGAACGAACGCGTCGAGCGCATCGCGGAGCCGAAGAAGGGCCCTGACGTTGTGGTGACGTACGCGCCAAAGGGACGTGGACCTCGTCGCGACGGTGACGACCGCGACCGCGGTGACCGACCCGCTTCGAAGCGACCGAGTACTCGTCGAGACGCCAAAGACGGTGCGACCACCGGGGATCGTCCGGCGCGCGCACCTCGTAGTGAGCGTCCCGCGGACGGCGCGCCTCGGCCGGAGCGAACACCACGTGGACCCCGCAGCGAACGACCCAGCGACGGTGCCGCACGCGGCGAGCGACCATCGCGGGGCCCTCGTAGCGATCGCCCGGGGCGACCCGCGAGCGGCGCTCGGAGTGAGCGTCCCCAGGGTCCCCAACAGCCGCCACTGACTACGATCCACCGAAACGCGCTGCTCGCGACGTTGTCGCCGGAGCAACTGCCCGTCGCGGAGCAACTCCTTCGAGGGGGCGTCCCCGCCGTGCGCGCGGCCGTCGAACTTCAGAACAAGAACGCCGCGGCCCAGGGTCGCCCCACCATCGACGCCACCACCATTGAGCGGATCGCTGAGGAACTGCGTAACCGCACCAACCTCGCACTCTGGAAGGACCGAGCGGGCGGGGCGATTGGTGCTGGCCGAGAACTGCGCCTGCGGGACCTGCGTGCCGTCGTGACGTCCGCGAAGACCGTGACCCTCGACGAGGAAGCGCGCGTGCAACTCAAGGAACTCCAAACGGCACTGACCGCGCGGGTTGAGCACCTGCGGACGCAGTGGAACGAGAAGCTCGAACACGCCATTACCGCTAAGAACGTCAAAGAAGCGCTGGCCCTCGTGGCCCGCCCCCCGGACGTCTCGACGCGATTGAGCGCCGACGCTGCGGTGCGGGTCGTGGCGCTGGTCTCAGAGTCGCTGAGTGCGGAACAGGATTCAAAGACGTGGAATGAGATCGTCGAACTCGCCGCCGACACCTCGATTCGACGCAACGTCAAGCCCTTGGGGATCCCGGCCGACGAGTCGAGTCACGCGGTGGCCGTGCACAACGCGGGCGCCATACCCGAACTCGCGAAGCTCCTCGGCATGAGGGTTCCCCCGCCCCCGCCGCCAACTCGAATCGTCCGTCGTCCCGCTACGCGCCGCGCATCGTAAGAAGTCTGGCCTTCCAACCGAGGGATTCGTAGAGGGACTTCGTGGCCCGGTCGCCGGGCAGTGCGAAGGCGTCGACGGGTGCGTCATTACCACTGAGCAGCGTCCGCACGAGAGTGGTGGCCACCTTCTGGCGCCGATAGGCGTGCGCCACGTACACGCCCTCGACGACGCGGGCTCGGCAGAGGCAAAAGCCTTTGAGTTCGCCGTCTTCGACGAACGTCCATAGTGATGCGGACCCCACCACGTTCGCCAGCAACTCGTCCTCGGTGAGGGAGCCGCTCAGTGTCGTCATGAGGGCCTCTCCCCCACGCTTGGCGAGGACGTCCTTCAGGGCGTGTTTCCACAGCAGCGCCAGATCCGGCGTAACGACCTCAGCGAGCGAAACGCTCAAATGACGCAGCGGCTTCTAGACGCAGTCACGACAGAGCATGCTCGTCTTATCGGCGAGTTGACTCGTCTTCTTCAAGAGGCGACACGACTTACAACGAAACTCGTCGTCCTGCTTGGGCAAAATAGCCTCGGTGGCTTCTAAGGTCGCGTCCACCTCAAGGGGAGCCTCGTCGTCGTCTTCGGGCACGGAAGTGCGCAGGATGGTCTCCGCCAGCACTTCGTCCAAGGCCAACTCGACGTCCGCGTCGTCCACGACGTCGTCGTCGTCTTCAGCGACCACCACGACGGCGGGTACGGCGTCGTCGTCATCGACGAGATCGGGTACCACGATGACGTCGATCTCATCGGCGTCATCGACGTCATCTTCTAACTCGTCGACGACATCTTCTAGTTCTTCTTCGCTAACAATCTCTTCGTCGAAACCGTCGGCAAGCTCCTCTTCGTCAAATACTTCATCGCTGTCAACTTCGCTTGCCATAAAATCCTCTTCTGTAGCGCAGGCATTGTACGGCCTTTTTCCAGGACCGTGCGCCTTTTGAACCTAAAGAGTGAATAAAAGTCAGAATCTCTAACGATTCAGACGATTTCGCTCCGCCGCTCGCTCCGCGTCGAGCCGCTCGAGGTCAGTATCAGAGAAATCAACGTAGCGCATGGCGTCACTAATCGCCTGATGACCGGCCTCTTCACGGATCAGCCGAGCCATCTCGTGCGCGATGCGCCGATAACTGGGATGCCCCTGGGGGCCCGAACGAAGCTCGATGAGATGCATCGCCTCGCGGGCGTTCATCTGCATGACGTACCGGATGCGAAAGGCCAGGGCGACGCAGTACTGGGCCTGGTTGGGAAACACGTGCCGAACGTCCTCGAACAGTTCGGCCGAGCGCGAGAGCGATTCACGGTATCGATCGGCGAGGCGGGCCTCTTCGACGACCTCGGGCACGTCGAAGCCGAGGTCCGTGGTGAGGGACTGCCACTCGATGGTGAGGAGGCGATGGCGCTGAAGGTCCCGGAAGGCGCCGTAATCGCTCACGACCTCGAAGCGGTAGTCGGTGCGTTCGAAGGCGCGGCCCGGTCGGTGTCGACGGTTGTGGCGCTCGCCGACGTAAGTCGCCATCACCATGCGACGCTCGTCGAAACTCATCGCGGCCACGAGGCTGCGTGCGCGCTCGTGCGAAATCGAAGAGTTGGCGAAGACGATCGCTTCGAGAACCCGCTCCTCCCCCGCCGGGTCAAAGGCCACGAGGCGCACGTACTCCCCCGCCGCGTCGTCGTCCCCTTCGAGGTCGCCGAGGAGCGTCTTGGTAGCGCTGCGGGTGTCGGCCAAGTACTGCGTCCACGCCAGCCCTCGCTCCGGGACGTCCAGGCGCTTCAGAAAGGAGGGGATCACCTTGACGAGTTCGTCGAGCATCATCTGGGCGTACTCGCGAACCTCGGGCAACGGGTGTGCGCGCATGCGCAAGAGCAACGCCTCGTACGCCTGTCCCGAGGCGTAGATCCCGAGATTGGAGAGGGCGCTCGCGGGCAACAGCCCGCGCAACCCGTCGAGGGCCTTCGCGCGAATCGCTTGACGGTAGACGAAGTCGGTGTCTTCGGGGGTCTTAGGGTACTTCTGAGCCAGCCAGTCGGTGAGGACCGGTAACAACTCGCGATAGGTATCGAACATCCGGTCCATCTCGCCGATGTAGCGCGCGCCGAAGCGTGATTCGAGTAACTCGTTGTCCCGGTAGAAGCGGTAGAGACCGTTGCCCAAGCGTCGGTCGTAGCCGAGGTAGCGGGTCGACTGCTCGAGGTAGCTCATCAGGCGCCCCCGCTCGAGCACCTTGGTCAAGAGGTTGCTCGCTTGCTCGCAGGCCAGATGCACCCCTCCGAGTTGTGCCACGGAGTCGTCGCCGTACTCGAAGAAGATCTTCTGGTAGAGGTCGTCCGCGCGCTCGAGACCGACGGTCGCGTCGATGCCGGCGTCGCCGTCGAGTTCGAGGTCACCGACGAATTCGTCCAAGAAGAGTCGGCGCAGGCTCTTCGAGGAGCGCGAATAACGAGCGAACAGAGCGCCCTTAACCACTTCGGGCAGGTTGACCAGGGCGAAAACCGGCCCCTCGAGGTTGGTGAAGTACCGACGAAGGACCGCGATTTCGGCGTCGGAGAACTCTTCGGCAACGTAGGGGTGCATGAAGTTACGAGGTTAGGGGCGAATTTAGCCGCGCGGGTGGACGCTGGACGCACCCGCCACGACGCTGCGCAGTACCGCGTCACGGGCGGAGTTCGCCACGTCCGCGACCTCTTCCAGGTGGGTCAGGCGAGCCAACTGTTCACAGAGATCGGCCACCTGCTTGGCGTTTCGCACGAAATCCCCCGGGGAGGTCTGGCCGATCTCGACGTCGGCGAGATCGAGCACCGTGCCGAGGGTGACCCCCCGGGCCCAGGCCGCGATGACGGTCGCGAAGTGACCGTCGGGTTCTTTGAAGTGCGGCACCTTGTAGCGGTCTTCCACCTCGCGGATGGTCGCGTCAATCACCGCGATCTCGCGCAGACGCTCGCTGATGCTCGCGCGACGGTCCTGGCCGAGACGGTCGTGGTGCACGCGTTTCTTCTTCGTCGAGACCTGGCGCGCCGCGTTGACCGCCCGGGTGGAGCGCCGAGATTCGTACACGAAACACGACAACAGACCGGCGAGTTCGGAGGCCTCGAGGCCCTCGAAGACGCCCGCGCTGATGCTCTCGGCGATGAGCAGGTCGCACTCGTGATAGATCGATCGTAGTAACTGACCTTGCGGGGTGAGCGTCCATCCTTCGGCGTATCCGAGCTCTTCTAAGACGTGGTGTCGCGCGACCATCTGATCGGTCAACGGTCGTCGGCGTCCGGCGGGTCGGCGATCGTTCTCGAACTGGGCGAAGGAGCGCTGCACGACGTCGAGGGCGGTGTCGTAGTCGAAATGATTGACGAGATTCGCCGTGAAGTTGTAGGTGGGACGGAATGACGAGTGGAGGTCGGCCGGAGGGGCGAGGGCGACGCGACCGACGTCCTGTAAGGAGAGGTCACTCGAAAAACAGGCGATGGCGTGGCCCTCGTCGTCGAGCCCCCGACGTCCCGCACGACCGGTCATCTGGGCGTACTCGGCGCTGGTCAAGAACTGCCGGCCCGCGTCTGAGTACTTTGTGACGCGCTCCAGCGCCACCGAACGCGCCGGCATGTTGACGCCGAGTGCCAAGGTCTCGGTGGCGAACACGACGGCCAGTAGGTTGCGCTCGAAACACGTCTCGACGATCTCTCGAAACGCCGGCACCATCCCGGCGTGGTGCATCGTGATTCCGCGGCGAAGTGCGTCGATGAAGTCCGCGTACTCCAGCGCGACGAGGTCCTCGGCGGAGAAGTCGACGAGGCGCTCCTCGGCGATGCGTTCGATCTCGCGTCGGTCCTCGGGTTTGGTGAAGAGCAGCCCGTCGCGACGGAGTTGGTGGACGGCGTCGTCGCAGGCGGCGCGCGAGAAGATGAAGACAATAACCGGTAAGAGGTCCTCGAGCTCGAGGGCCTGCATCAGCTCCGAACGTCGCGGCGCGCGATAGGGCGGAGGCGGGGCGCTCGACTTGGGCCCCTGCCATTTGACGCCGGGTCGAAATCGCTGGGAGGACTTCATGACGTTGTCGATCTTGCGCGCGTCTTCGGAGAGCCGATTTCCGTCGAGGAGGTCGTGTATCTCGGCCGCCGGCTGTCCCCGTTTGACCACCGCGACGTGGTTGTGGAGCTGAATAGGTCGTTCGCTCTCGACCACGATCACCGTGGGTCCACGCACCTGGGTGAACCAATCACCGAGGAAACTGGCGTTGCCGATGGTCGCGGACAACGCGACGAAGCGCACCGCCGACGGCGTCAGGATCAAGACCTCCTCCCAGACCCCACCGCGAAAAGGATCTTGCAGGTAGTGCACCTCGTCGAGAATTACCAGGCCCAACGTCGTGAGCTGATCGGACTCGGTCAAGAGCATGTTGCGCAGGACCTCGGTCGTCATGACCACTATCGGCGCTGTTCGATTTATCGACGTATCACCCGTCAACAGACCCACGCGCGAGGAACCGAAGAGTTCGCTCAGCTCGTGGTACTTCTGATTCGACAGCGCCTTCAAGGGCGTGGTGTAGAACGTGCGCTGTTCGCGCTCGAGCTCGCGGCCGATGGCGTAGTTGGCGACCAGGGTCTTCCCCGAGCCCGTCGGCGCACTCACGAGCACGTTCACGCGTTGGTCGACGGCCTCGATGGCGTCGAGCTGGAATCGGTCAAGGCCAAAGCCCAGCCCGTCGATGAACCGGCTTCGGTACTCGAGGATGCTCACTTATGCAGCAACTTACCCACCCCAATGGAGCCAAAGTAGAACACGATGAGGGGCACCGCTAACACGCACATCGACAACGGGTCGCCACTGGGAGTGAACACCGCCGCCGCGACGACAATCGCGATGATCGCGTAACGCCAGCCGCGCAGCAACTGGGCCGGGGTGACGAAGTTGATCATCTCGAGGGCCACCAAGACCACCGGGAAGAGAAACGTGATGCCGAAGATGAACATCATGAGCAGGAACAGCGTGAGGTACTGATTCGGGTTGTACTCGGTGATCAGCGTGTGGCCACCGATGGCCTTCAGGAACTTGATCGCGTGACCGAAGCTGTAGTACGCCACCACCACCCCGGCGCCAAAAAAGAGCAGCGACGATCCCACGAAGGAGACGACGTAACGTCGCTCCTTCGCTTTGAGTCCGGGAGTAATGAAGCGCCAGACCTGCCAGAGAATGACCGGTGACGAGAGGAGGAATCCTCCGAAGAACGCAATCTTCACGCGCAGGTTGAGACCGTCCAGCGGGTTCGTCGCCAGGAACTTGCAGTGGTGCGGTATTGCGGAGCAGTAAGGGTCTTGCAGCACGCTCAGCAGGTGGGAGTAGAAGATAAAACCGAGAACTCCGAAGACCGTGATGGTGACCGCCATGATGAGAAATCGATGGCGTAACTCGGCCAAGTGTTCGGCCAGCGTCATTCCGCTTTCGGCGCGACGAAATTTCGACACGGCGCCTTAGTTGAGTGACGGATCGAAGGACGGAGGTTCGTCGGTGCGTTTTGCGGGCAGTGGGGGTGGCGTCAAGAGAGGTGGCGGTTCCGCCACCGTGCTCGGATCGACCCCCGTCTCCGCAGGTTTCACCGCCGCGGCCGCCGCCTCTTTCGCGTCGACTCGATCGGCCAACTGGTTGAGCAGGTTCACAGGACTTCTCGCTATTCGCGCGATATCACCGGTGCTCGGGAGGTCGGGAATCGCCTCTCTCACCTCGGACTCGATCTTCTCTTGGATGTTCTTCAGGGCCCGCCACGCGGCACCGAGCTTGTGCGCCACCTCGGGCAACTTGTCCGGGCCCATCAGGAGCATGATCACCCCGGCGATGACCATGAGTTTTATGGGACTCAAACTGAACACGCCCCTAGTGTAGGGCGGCGTTCTGGGTTTCTCGGAGCGAGGCGGCGCTGCGACGGATGTCGATTCTTAGATAATTCCTAGCAATATCGGCGCGGGAGACGGGCCTTGAACGCCGGCGTACCCGACGGTGCGGTCTCGACTCAACCGTGGCGTTCGAGTGACGCGAGCAGTTTCTGGAACCGTTCGTCGGTGCTCTTGAAGGGGTCCTTTAAGAGCACGGTGCGCTGCATCTCGTCGTTCAATTTGAGGTGAACCCAGTCCACCGTGTAGTCGCGTCGCCACTGTTTGGCGGCCTGGATGAAGGTGCCGCGCATGTGCGCCCTCGTCGTCGGCGGAGGGGTGGTCGTCGCTCGTTCTATTTGCTCGTCGGTCACCATCCGCTCAAAGTGACCCTTCAGGGAGCGACGGTAGAAGAGCCCTCGATCGAGGTTGGTGTCGTGGAACAAAAGGTCAATCAGAGCGATCTTGGGGTCGCTCAACTCGACGCCACTTCGCTCGCGTTCGCGTTCGATGATCTGCAATTTGGCGATCCAGTCAACGCGGTCCGCGAGTCCCATGGGGTCGCTACGGTACTGCTCAATCACCTCACGCCAGAGTCGCACCGCGTGGACCTGGTCCTCGGGTAGGTCGCGGACTTCGACGAACTTTTCGGCTCGCTCGCAGAGATCCTCTTGGATCTCGAGTGCGGTGAGGTCGCGCCCATTCATCAACTTGACGGGCTCCTTGCTCCAGAGATCGTAGGAGATATCGCGCAGGGCGTTGATGGGCGAGGCCATGGTGTAGTCGCGCAGTTGGACGATGTCGTCCTCGATCATGGCGAGCACGACCGACGCGGTGCCCACCTTGAGGTAGGTGGCGAACTCGCTCATGTTCGAGTCGCCCACGATCACGTGGAGCCGACGGAACTTCTCGGGGTCGGCGTGTGGTTCGTCACGGGTGTTGATGATCGGGCGGCTTCGTGTGGTGGCCGAGGAGATCGCCTCCCAGATGTGTTCCGCGCGCTGGCTCATCGAGAAGGCCGTGCCCTTGGCGTTAGTGACGACCTTGCCGGCGCCGGTGAAGATCTGCCGGCTGATCAGAAAGGGGATGAAGACGTTCTCTAATCGGCTGAGGTCTTCGATGCGTTCGATGCAGTAGTTCTCGTGGCAGCCGTAGGAGTTGCCGGTCGAGTCGGTGTTGTTCTTAAAGAGGAAGATGTCCCCGCGGATCCCCTCTTCACTCAACTGGGACTGCGCGTACCCGACCAACTCACGCAGTATCGACTCCCCCGCTTTGTCTTGGGCCACGAGGTCGCGCAGGCTGTCGCACTCGGCGGTCGCGTACTCGGGGTGACTTCCGACGTCTAGGTACAGGCGGCTCCCGTTCTCTAAGAACACGTTGGAGGACCGACCCCAGGCAACCACTTTGCGGAAGAGGAAGCGCGAGACCTCGTCCGGACTCAGTCGGCGCTGTCCGCGCAGGGAGAAGGTGATCCCGTATTCGGTCTCTACCCCATAGATCCTCCGCAGCATCTCACCCTCCGAGCGCTAGCTCAGAAACTCCTTGACCTGGTCGTCACCGAGTCGCAGGAACGTGCGGCGGTTGCCGCGGTCCTCCAAGATGCACGCCTCGATGTCCTCGGCCGGTAGAACGCGGTCCGGCCCGGCCAACGCCGCGACGGCGTTTTGCAGCGTGGTGGCGAGAGAATGGAGTGCTCCGTCGGTGAGGGCGAAGCGGTCGCGAATCGTTTCCGCGTCCCCACCGAGGACGGCGAAGTGCGGCTCGTCGGAGATCGTGCCCTCGTACGCCACGCGGTAGAGCTTGGTGGGACGCAAGTTGTTGCCCAGTTGCGCGACGAGGATCTCGACCTCGAGGGGCTTCTGGCCTTCGGTGAACATGTCACCGAGGTGCTGCGCGTAGTAGTTCGCCAACGCCCTCGCGTCCACGTCCTCTCGTGAGTAGGTGAAGCCCGTCGAGTCGGCCCAGCGGATGCCGGCCTCGCGAAGTCGATCGAACTCGTTGTACTTGCCCACGCCGGCGAAGGCCAAGCGGTCGTACACCTCGGAGATCTTGTTGAGTGACGCCGAGGGATTCTCGGCCACCATCACCACGCCCTTGTCGTAGATCGACGCGACCAGGGAGCGTCCTCGGGCGATGCCCTTCTGGGCGAACTCGGCGCGGTCCTTGGTGAGCTGTTCAGGCGAGACGTAGAAGTAGTTCGTCATCGCAGCGACCCTCCCGCCACACCCCGTGACTCGGTGCGTCGCTCGTTGATCAAGCGGAAGCGCTCACCGACTTCGGCCGCGGGGAGTTCTTGGAAGCCGTTCACGTCGACAACGACCATCATCGGGAAGATATTGCGCACGAAGTCCGGTCCCCCGGTGCTCGGGTCGTTGTCGCCCGCCTCGTAGAGCGCCAGCGCCCCGAGTTCGAGCGCCCCCTCGCGATCGAGGTCCTCGCGATAGCCGAGACGCAGGGCGCCATCGGCGAAGGGCGAACCGGAGCCGATGGTGGCGAAGTCCGCGCGCTCGTAACAGCCGCCCGCGCCGTCGTATTCGAAGACCCTCCCCGCTAACCGGCTCTGGTCCCATCCCGCCAGCAGCGGCAGGACCAGCAGGGGTGAGGTGAGGTTGTTGCGCTGGACGATGGGCGAGAGGTAGTTGGCCTTACCCTCCAAACTGAGCGCCGAGTCGGTCATCTTCTCGTAGTGCTCGAAGGAGAGTTGGGCAATCTTTAATAGCTCCATGCCGCGTGCGGCGCTGCCCGAGATCGCCAGTGCCGTGAACCGATCCGCCGGCTCAATCTTTCGAACGTCGCGACTCGCGATGTAATTTCCCGTGGCCTGCCGGTCCCCCACCATGACGACCCCGCCCTGGTAGCGAACGGCGATGACCGTGGTGGCGTGGGGCACGTCACTCGCCGCCGTTCCGGGCAACGTGGCAAGCCCCGTCGCTTCGGCGTAGTGCCAAAAAGAGGGTCCGGGGTCGCCGTGGGCGCTAAAGAGCGGCAGACCCACGTTTACTCGCCGCCTTTTTGCACGTAGTTACGTACAAACTCCTCGGCGTTCTCTTCTAGAACTTCGTCAATTTCGTCGAGCAAGTCGTCGAGGTCCGCCTTCAGCTGATCGCCCTTGGTCGCGTCAACCGATACGTCCTCGGTGGTCTCACTGGCGCGCTCGGTGCGCTGTTTTTGGATTCGCTCTCGTTCACTCATACGTCTGTTCTACCTGTCTAGTGCGGCAAGAAGTTCACTTGCCGTCGCACTTGTTTCTAGCAACTCTGCGGTGAGTGCATGGGTACCCCTCAACGGATCGAGCATCGGGACTCGTTGCAGGGGTCCCTCGCCCAGGTCGAAGACGACCGAATCCCAGTTCGCCGCAACAATCTCGTCGGGGTAGCGGGCGACGCATTGACCGCGAAAATAGGCCCTGGTACTGCGTGGCGGATTGTGAACCGCTTCACGAACAGCGCTTTCGTCGCAGATCGTGCGCAGCCCGACCCGCTGGGCCAGGGAGTGTGAAGGACGAAGGTCGTGGTACTGAAGGTCGATGGCGCGCAGCCGGGCGTCGTTCTTCGACAGGTCGTAGCGAGCCTGATAACCCTTGACGACTCGCCACTTGGCGACCCAGTCGACGCGGTCGGCGACCGCGTCGTGGTCGTCGCGCACGCCGTCGAGCATCTCGCGCCACTGCGTCATCACCATCGCCACCTCCTCCTCGTCGCCCACGGCACTCGCCCCGGTGCGTTCGACGTAGGACGCGGCCAACGTCCACAGTTCATCCTGGAAGTCCCAGGCGCTTCGGGTCCGCTCGTCGTCACACAACACCGCCTCGCGCAACGTGACGTCGAGGGAGAAGGCCCGCACCGCGTGTACCGGCGCCCGCGGCATCGCCGGAAAGACCTCCGTGCCGAACTCTTCGAGCACCGCGAGCAACAGCGAGGTGGAGCCCACTTTCACGAACGTCGCCACTTGGCTCATGTTGGCGTCGCCGATGATCACGTGCAGCCGTCGAAATCGTTCGGCGTCCGAGTGGGGCTCGTCGCGAGTGTTGATGATCGGTCGCTTCAACGTCGTCTCTAAACCCACCACTTCTTCGAAGAACTCGGCGCGCTGGGAGAGTTGGAACTCGGGAGAGTGTTCGAGGGCGGACTCGGTCTCCGCACCGACCTTGCCGGCACCCACGACGACCTGTCGCGAGACGAAGTGCGGCACCATGGCTCGCACCAGGTGGCCGAACTCGACGTCGCGGCGCACGAGGTAGTTCTCGTGGGTGCCGTAGGAGTTCCCCTTACCGTCGGAGTTGTTCTTATAGAGGGTGATCGCGTGGTGGGGATCGAGCGCGTCGTTGGCGATGCCCAGGGCCCGTCGCATGATCTCCTCGCCCGCCACGTCGTAGAGGGTCGCCTCGAGCGGCGTGCGGCACTCGGGTGAGGAGTATTCGGGATGGGCGTGGTCGACGTAGAGCCGAGCGCCATTAGTCAACACGGTGTTCGCCAAATGCGTTTCGACGACGGGTGCGAAGGACGTCAGGTCGACGCGGCCGCGCGCGTCCATGTCGGGCGTCTCGCCGTCGAAGTCCCAGTTGATGCGCGTACGTCCCTGTTGCGCGTACGCGTTGACGATGACGCTCGATGAGGTGATCGGGTCGTGGTCCGGACCACCGGCAATCCCGTACTCCGTCTCAATGCCGAGTACCTTCGAAATCGCCCTCGAGCTAGAGATACTGGCCCGTGCCCACGTGCTGAATCGAACGCCCGCCCTTCACGTCGTCCTCTTCGCGGTTGATGAGCGTGCGGATGAAGATGATCCGTTCACCCTTCTTCCCCGAGATGCGGGCCCAGTCGTCGGGGTTCGTCGTGTTCGGCAGGTCTTCGTTCTCCCGGAACTCTTGGCGAATCGATTCGAAGAGGTCGTTCGCCCGGAGCCCGCGTCCCTGGTCCGCGATCTCGCGCTTGACCGCGATCTTCTTCGCGCGGCGCACGATGTTCTCGATCATGGCGCCCGAGGCGAAGTCCTTGAAGTACAAGACCTCCTTGTCGCCGCCTTGGTACGTCACCTCGAGGAAGCGGTTCTCGTCGTCGATGCGGTACATGTGGGTAACGGTCTCTTCGATCATGGCCTGGACCGCTTTGGCGCGGTCGCCCCCACCGAGTTCGCGGACCGTTCCTTCGTCGAGGGGCAGTTCGCTGTGGAGGTAGCGCGAGAAGATCTGCGCGGCGGCGTCCACGTCTGGTCGTTCGATCTTGATCTTGACGTCGAGACGTCCCGGTCGCAGAATCGCCGGGTCGATGAGATCTTCACGGTTCGTCGCGCCGATCACGATGACGTCACGCAATGACTCGACGCCGTCGATCTCGGCCAGGAGTTGGGGCACGATGGTCGACTCCATGTCGGAGCTGATGCCCGTGCCGCGCGTGCGAAAGAGCGAGTCCATCTCGTCAAAGAACACGATCACCGGCACGCCCTCTTCGGCCTTCTCCCGCGCGCGCTGGAAGACCACGCGGATCTGGCGCTCGGTCTCCCCGACGTACTTGTTCAGCAACTCCGGACCCTTGATGTTGAGGAAGTACGAGCGCACGTTGCGGTTCCCCGTCAACTCCCCCACCTTCTGGGAGAGCGAATTCGCGACGGCCTTGGCGATGAGCGTCTTGCCACAGCCCGGGGGCCCGTAGAGCAAGATGCCCTTGGGCGCCGGCAGGTCGTAGTCGTGAAAAAGCGCGCGGTGCAGGTACGGGAGTTCGACCGCATCCGTGATGGCTTCGATCTGGGCGTCGAGACCGCCGACGTCGGCGTAACTGATGTCGGGGACTTCTTCGAGGATCAGCTCCTCGGCCTCTTGGCGGATCAGCTTCTCGGTCAGCAAGTTCGAGCGAAGGTCGAGCAAGAGTGCGTCGCCGCTTCGCAGTTTGACCGAGCGGAGCGCCTCAGCGAGTTCGACGACTCGTTCTTCGTCGGCGCGCCCGTAGACGAGCACCCGTCGCTCGTCGAGGACCTCCTTGACGGTGACGACTTCGCCTTGCCCGTCCGAGTCGCGTACGCCGATCACCGTGAAGGATTCGTTCAGAACGACCTCGTCGCCGCGGGCGATCTGGGCGGGGTCGAGACCCGGGTGCAGCGCCACGCGCATCTTGCGCCCCGAGGCGAAGATGTCGACAGAACCGTCCTCGTTAAACCCGGTGAAGGTACCGTAGACCGCCGGGGGCTGGGTCAGTTTCTCGACTTCGTCGCGCAGGGCGGCGATCTGATCGCGGGTCTGTTGAATCGTGATGGTGAGTTTCTCGTTGTTCGAACGGCTCTGGGAGAGCTGTCCGCGCGCCTCGAGGAGCTTCTCTTCGAGCACCTCGATACGTCGATTGGCCTGTTCGACTTCGCTGAGGTTCAGATCCCGCGCGGCGCCCGCGCCGAAACCCTCGTCGTGCTCATCACCGGTAGCCGAACTACTTCCGTGGGAACGGTCCATACGCCAACCCTAGGGGAGCGGTGCGATAACGCGTGGGTCACGATTCGGACCGCTCTCCCACTAGAGTAACGAGACGTAGATCGCTATGGAGGACACGAGAATGAAGGTTTGGATTGACCAAGACCTCTGCACCGGCGACGGGCTATGCGAAGAGATCTGTCCCTCCGTGTTCACGCTCCTCGACGACGGCCTCGCCTACGTAAAGCAGGGCGCCGACGTGAAGAGCAACCCCGGGGGCGCCGACGGCGTCGCGGTGGTGCCGAGCGAGTTCGAAGATGCCGTCATCGAGGCCTCCGAGGAGTGCCCCGGCGAGTGCATCTTCATCGAACGCGACTGAATCGTCCACTCACGTAATTCGCTCGTTCGGCGTGACGGAGTGAGCGACTAGCTGCCCTCGAGGCGACCCACCAGGCGCCGCGCCGACGTGAGGAAGCCGGTGTGGGCGACCATCCGATGGTCGGGACGTACCGAACGTCCGTCGACGTGCCACGTGCGACGCAAGATCTCGACGGTCTCTTCAAGGCCGAAGGCGTGGTGGTTGAGCGCCTCGCGCAGCAGCTGGGTCTGGTTGATGGTGGGCAGGTACGACAAGAAGATACCGCCCGGTCGAAGCGCACCCTCGGCGTGCTTGACGACGTCCCACGGTTCGGGCATGTCGAGGATTACTCGGTCGAGATCGGTCTCGTCGATGCCCTGGGTGACGTCACGGATCCTGACGTCATACTCCACGTCGTCGCCGAGAAAGTCGTGGACGTTCTTCTGGGCGTGCTGGGCGAAGTCTTCTCGGATCTCGTAGGCGATGATCGACGCGCCGGCGCGCAGCAGCGTCATCGACAGCGCGCCGGACCCGACGCCGGCCTCGAGGACGCGCATGCCCGGGCCGATGTCCGCTTGCATCAAGATCGCCCCGAGGTCCTTGGGGTAGATGACCTGCGCCCCGCGCGGCATCTTCAGGACGACGTCGGAGAGCGTGGGGCGAAGGACCAAGAACTTGCGCTCGGAACTCGAGTTCACGAGCGAACCGTCAAGCGTCCCGATCACGTCGTCGTGTTGGACAATCCCCGCGTGGGTGTGAAAGGCCGCGCCGGACTTGAGCGTGATGAGGTAGTGGCGATCCTTCGCATCTATCAACATGACGCGCTCGCCGTCGACGAGCACCGCCGTGCTCACGTGTTCGCGTTCTTTCGCCGAGCGGTGGATTTGGCGCTACGCCGGTCGATGAATCGAAAGAGCAGCAGCACCCATGTCAGGTAGAGCCACTTGGGTTCTTTCTGACCCCAGGCGCGCGCCAGCGTCGCGGCCGTCGCTATGCGAAAGATTCGCCGCAGCACTAGTCCTTCTTCTTCGACTTTCGGGCCCGACGCCCCCTGATCCTGCCCCACAGGTACCCCGTCATCACGCCGCCGACGCCGATCGCGGCGACGCCTGGCTTGGATGAGGTGATGGAGTTGCCGATCTGGAGTTGCTCGGGCAAGAACGATCGCAGGCTCTCTTCCAACTCCCGGCGCGTCTCGCTGCGCTGGATCACTCGCTGACCTTGAGGCGTCGTTTGGCGGTGCCACTCACGATGCGCCACGCGGTGAGCCCGATGACGACGAGGGACAGCGCCGCGACGATGACGTAGGGCAACCAGGACAAGGAACCATCGAGTACCGGAAACTGCCACTGGAGGTAGCGCAAGGATCCGAGCAGCAAGAGCGCGGCGCCGAAGGCCACGAAGACGCTACCGATCGCGCCCCAGAGCAGGAAGCGACCAAGGTCCTTGAGGGGCTTGATCGTCTCTTCTTTGACGTAGCGCACGAGCAGGTCACGGAGCTCGCCGATGTCACGCTGCAGCGATGCCCCTCGCAAGAACCGGCGCCACGACTTGTTCTTCACGGCCCAAGCCTACTCAGTACGTTCTTTTACGAGGTAGGTGGAGCTCGCCGTGGCGACGAGACGCTCGTCCTGGTCGTGGATCCGGGCCTCGAGAAACGAGATGACGCGACCCGGTTTCAACACCGTGGCGACGCAGGTCAACACGTCGCCAGCCCTCGCCGAGCGCAGGAACGATACCTTCATCTCGGTATTGGCGACGATCACCTTGCGCTCTCCCACCACCGTCACCGCGGAGGCGCCCATCGCCGAATCCAAGATGGCGGCCAAGAACCCGCCTTGGACGACGCCCGCGGGGTTGAGGAAACGCTCGTCGACGCGTACTCGCCAGGTGGTCGATCCGGGGGCTGACTTGTCCGTGCAGACCATGCCCAAAGTGAGGTCACAGTTGGGCGGAATTTGGAGAGCCACGAGGCGAGGCTAGTCGCGCCCGATTCAGCGACGAAGCCGATTCGGTACTGTTCTAGTGATGACTGACACTCTCTATCCCGGCGCCAGCGACCTAGAAGGACGCGTGATTCGTGAGATTGTCGCGGTCGCCATGGACGCGCCGGCCAAAGCCAACTCCGGCCACAGTGGTACCGCGATGGCCCTCGCGCCCCTGGGCGTGATGCTCTGGTCGCGGATCATGCGCCACGACCCGACTGATCCGAAGTGGAGCGACCGAGACCGGTTCATCTTGAGTAACGGCCACTGCTGCATCCTTCAGTACGCCCTCGCCCACGAGTTCGGCTACGATCTCAGCGTTCAGGACCTCATGGAGTTCCGCCAGATCCATTCGAAGACCCCGGGCCACCCCGAACGTGGTGTGACACCGACCGTTGAGGTCACGACCGGTCCCCTCGGCCAGGGTGTCGCCAACGGCGTCGGCATGGCCATCGCCGAACGGATCTTGCGAAGTGACTACGGCGACGACCTCGTCAACCACCGCACCTGGGTCTTCGCGGGCGACGGTTGTTTCGAAGAAGGGATCAGCCACGAGGCGGCCTCTCTCGCGGGCGCGCTCGGCCTCGATCACCTCACGATCTTCTACGACGACAATCACATCACCATCGACGGGGTCACCGAACTGGCGCTTCGTGACAACCCGGCGGAACGTTTCGCCGCCTACGGCTGGCACGTGATCGATCTCGGCGATCAGGCCAACGACCTGGACGCGCTCGAGGCCGCCACCCGCGCGGCCATCGCCGAGACGACGCGCCCCTCACTGATCATCGTGCGTTCGCACATCGGTTTCCCCTCCCCCACGATGATGGACACTCGTGAGGCGCACGGATCACCCTTCTCCGCCGACGCCATTGCCAAGGTCAAAGAGATCATCGGTGTCTCGCCGGAGAGCTTCCACTTCGACCCCGAAATTCAACACGAACTGCTGGAACTCGTCGCACCCAACCGGGCCGAGCGTGTCGCCTGGGAAGCGCGACTCCTCGCCGCCGGCGAACGGGGCGTGCGGCTCCTCGAACAACTCGACACCAACGGCGTGGCGGTCATCGAGACGAAGGCCGAGCTCTACGCGGGTGGCACGATGGTCGCCACGCGTAAAGCGATGGCCCGCGCCATGGACACCTTCGCCACCCAAACGCCGGGTCTCACCGCCGGTTCGGCGGACCTCACTGACAACACGGGTATGGAGCTCAAGGGCCTCACGATTCATAACGCCACGACACCCGGTGGACGCCAGTTCCACTACGGCATTCGTGAGTTCTCGATGAACGCCATCATGGTCGGCCAAGCGCACCACGGGGGTCTGCGACCGGTCGGGTCAACTTTCTTCGTCTTTAGTGACTACGGACGAGGCGCGATTCGTCTGGCCGCGCTCTCGCACGCCGCGGTGATGTTCGTCTACACCCACGACTCAATCGGCGTCGGCGAGGACGGCCCCACGCACGAGCCCGTCGAGCACCTCATGTCGCTGCGCGCGATGCCCGAGCTTCACGTCGTGCGGCCCAGTGACGCCAACGAAGCGCTGGATCTCATTGAGCACTATCTGGTCACCAACGAGCCGCCGACGACCGCGATGATCCTCTCTCGTCAAGACATGCCGGTCTTGGGCGACGCCGAGCACGCCGCGAGCGTTGCGGGAGCCCGCCGAGGTGGTTACGTCCTACGCGAGCACGACGACGCGGTCTTCACGCTGGTGGGCACCGGCTCGGAGGTCGGGGTCTGTCTCGCGGCCGCCGACGAGTTGGCGAGCAAAGGCGTGGTCACCCGGGTCGTCGCACTGCCGTGTTGGCGCTGCTTCGACGAGCAACCCCTCGACTATCGACAGGCGGTGTTGCGACGCACCGTGCCCTCGGTGGCGATCGAGGCCGGCGCCACGCTCGGTTGGGCTAACTACGTCGATGAGTCGATTGGCATCAACAGCTTCGGAATGTCCGCTCCCGGCAAAGCGGTGTTTGAGTATTTCGGCATCGTGCCCGCGACCGTCGTGGCACACGTCGAACGAGTGTTAGGTGAGGCGAAATGACCACGTTGGATGACCTGTACAACAACTACGGCCAGAGTCCCTGGTTAGACAACCTCCGGCTGGACTGGATCGAGGACGGGACGCTCGCGAGCTACATCGCCCAAGGCGTGCGAGGTGTGACCTCTAATCCCTCCATCTTCGCCAAAGCCTTCGCCTCGACGTCCGCCTACGATCCGGCGATCGCCGCCTCGAGCGAGACGGACCCGGAGAAGCTCTTCGAGACGTTGGCGGTCGGGACCGTTCGCGACGCCTGTGATCTCTTGGCCGACGTGCACGCCCGTTCTCGAAAGGATTTCGAAGGGGGCAATCGCCGCTACCTCGATGGTTTCGTCTCCCTCGAGGTGTCGCCGAGCCTGGCCCACGACACCGCGGGCACCATCGAAGCGGCCAAACGGCTCTGGGGCCGCGTGGATCGACCCAACGTCATGATCAAGATTCCCGCGACGATGGAAGGGTTGCCGGCCATTCGTGCGACGCTCGGGGCGGGGATCAACGTCAACGTCACCCTCATCTTCTCGCTCGAGCGCTACGACGAGGTCGTCACCGCCTGGGCGCAGGGGCTGAGCGACGCCTACGACGCGGGTCACGACCTCTCCGCGATCGCCAGTGTGGCGTCATTTTTCGTCTCGCGCGTCGACGTCGCGGTGGACGCGTTGTTGCCCGAAGGTGACCCTCGACGCGGCACCACCGCCAACGCTCAAACGGCTGCGGCCTACGAGCTCTATCGTCGTCGGATCGTCGAAGAGGGCGTCACGAAACTGCTCAGTGAAGGCGCTCAGGTGCAGCGACCGCTGTGGGCGTCCACGTCGACCAAGAACCCGACCTACGACGACCTGCTGTACGTGGACAGCTTGGTCGCCGACGAGACGGTGAACACTATGCCCGACGCCACCTTGGCGGACACGCTCGACCACGCGAACTTCTCGGCCTCCCTGCTCCTCAACGACGAAACCTGTCACCAGACCGCCGCGCTGCTCGATCACCTCGCTCCCGAGGTCTCCCTGGCTGCGGTCACGCAACAGTTGGAGAACGAAGGCGTGGCCGCTTTCGCCAAGTCCTTCGACGAACTGCTCGCGACGCTGTCCGCGAAGATCTCGACGGCCAAGTAGTTCGGGTGCCGTCTCGAGCACACGCACGTCTCACGGGGTTCGCGCGGCGCGAGCGACGTCATAGGATGCAGCCATGACGACCCTGCGCGGTACCACAACGATCAGCGACTTGGCGAACGAGACGGCCGCGTCGTTGGCCCCGGCCGCCTTCGAACGGGCCCGAGAGGCGCACGGACACGTCGTGACCTACTCCCCCAAGGTCTTCATCCCGCTCACCAAACTCTGTCGCGATCGCTGCGGGTACTGCACCTTCGCGCAAGCCCCCGCGCACGTCGCCTCGCCGTACTTGAGTTTGGACGAGGTGATGGCCGTCGCCCAGGCGGGCCGTGACGCGGGGTGCACTGAGGCCCTCTTCACCCTTGGCGAGCGACCAGAACTTCGCTACGACGAGGCGGCCCGCTGGCTGGCCGCTCGCGGCTATCGCTCGACCGTTGATTATGTCGCGAGCGCCGCGCAGATGGTGCTCGAGAGCACGGGTCTGTTGCCCCACGCCAACGCCGGTGCGCTCTATCGCCACGAGTTGGAACAACTTCGCGAGGTGAGTGCGTCACAGGGCATGATGCTCGAAAGCCTCGCCGATCTTCCCGCGCACCGTCTCGCGCCGGACAAGACTCCCGAGCGGCGCCTCGGCACCTTGCGCCTGGCGGGTGAACTCAAGATCCCCTTCACGACGGGTTTACTGGTCGGGATCGGTGAGAGTCGCCAGGACCGTCTCGAGACGCTGGTGGCGATCGCGGCGGCCCACGAGGAGTTCGGCCACGTGCAAGAAGTCATCATCCAGAATTTCCTGCCCAAGGCCCGCACCGCGATGGCCAATCATCCCGCTGCCTCTGACGAGGAGTTTCACTGGACGATCGCCGCGGCACGACTCGTGCTCCCCGAGGCGGTGCACCTCCAAGCACCACCGAACCTGAGCGAGGACCCGACGCGGCTGTTGGACTTCGGCATCGACGACTTCGGCGGCATCTCACCAGTGACGGCCGATCACGTGAATCCCGAACGCGCCTGGCCCGCGATCGACACCTTGGCCGAGGAGACGTCGCGGCGGGGATTCCACCTCGCCCCGCGTCTCACGGTCTACCCGGAGTTCGTCGCCGGGCGCAGTGACTTTCTCGACGAGAAGGTCCGGCCCTACGTGCTCGCGCAAGCTGACGGTGAGTTCCTCGCGCGCAACGACGTCTGGTACTCGGGGACGGATCACACCCCACCCGCGGCCCCTCGACTCCACACCCGCACCAGTGCCGTCGAGTCGATTCTTCAGCGTTACGAGCCCGGCTACGACTTTGAAGCGGAGGAACTCATCACGCTCTTCGGGGCGCGCGACGGTGACTTCAACGCCATCGTCGAACTCGCCGACGGTCTTCGCCACGACCTGGTCGGTGACGCGGTGAGCTTCGTGATCAACCGCAACATCAACTACACGAACGTCTGCACCTTCAAGTGCCGATTCTGCGCGTTCTCAAAAGGGCCGCTCTCGCTCAACCTCCGCGGTGACCCCTACCTCTTGACGCTCGAAGAGATCAGCGGCCGCGTACGCGAGGCCGAGGAGCGTGGCGCCACCGAGGTCTGCCTCCAGGGCGGGATTCACCCCAACTTTGATGGGGACTACTACATCGACGTGATCGCGGCCGTGCGAGCGGGTTCGCCGACCATCCACATCCACGCCTTCAGCGCGCTCGAGGTCTTCGAGGGTGCGCGCCGTTCCGAACAGGACCTCGCCACGTACCTGACGCGCCTGAAGGACGCGGGACTGAAGACCCTCCCGGGCACCGCCGCGGAGATCCTCGACGACGAGGTGCGCGCGATCCTCTGTCCCGACAAGATCAACAGTGATCAGTGGCTCGAAGTTCACCGCACCGCGCACGAGGTCGGACTGCACTCGAACATCACCATCATGTTCGGGGCGATTGAAGAACCGCGCAGTTGGGCCACCCACCTGATCCGCACCCGCGACCTGCAGAAAGTGACGGGTGGCTTCACCGAGTTCGTACCGCTCCCCTTCGTCCACATGGCGACGCCCTTATTCCTGCGCGGACGCTCTCGCAAGGGACCGACCTTTCGCGAAGCGGTCTTGATGCACGCGGTGGCGCGGCTGCACTACGCCACGCTGATCGACAACATCCAGGTGAGCTGGGTCAAGATGGGCGTCGAAGGTTCTCGTCGCATCCTCCAAGCCGGCGCCAACGACCTCGGCGGGACGTTGATGGATGAGAACATCTCGCGCGCCGCGGGGGCGACCCACGGCCAGGAGATGGACGTGGCCGCCCTCGAAGAGCTCGTCGCGCCCCTCGGGCGTCCCCTGCACCAACGCAGCACCCTCTACCAGACCTTGTAGTGGCGCGCACCCTCATCGAATCGCTCCTCGAGGACCTCGACGCGGACACGGTCATGTCCCCGGAGCGGCGAGAACTGCTGCGAGACCTCCTGGCGCGCGTCGTCATGGTCGCCGAAGCCGACGCCGCGACCAAGGATCTGCGAGTCGCCGTGACCGCCATCGATGAACTCCTCGAGGCGTTCATGCTCTTTGACAAGTGGCAGGATCGAAAGAAGCTGACGATCTTCGGTTCCGCACGCACCAAGGTCGACAGTCCACTCTTTGAGATGACCCGCGAACTCGCCCACGAAATGGCCGAACGGAACTGGATCATCGTCACCGGTGCGGGACCGGGGATCATGGAGGCCTCCTCCAAGGGCGCGGGCAGCGCCAACACGCTCGGGGTGAACATCAAACTCCCCTTCGAGCAGAACGCCAACGCCTACATCGACGCCACGACGAGCCTGGTGACAATGAACTACTTCTTCACCCGCAAGGTCGCCCTGACCCGGCCGTCGATCGCCTTCGTGGTGCTGCCCGGTGGTCTCGGGACGATGGACGAGCTCTTCGAGGTGCTCACGCTACTCAGCACCGGCAAGACGAACCCGGCGCCCGTCGTGCTCCTCGACACCCCCGACGGGCTCTTCTGGTCCCAGTGGATGACGTTCATGGAAGAGGGCATCGTGGCGAATGACTACGTGGACGTCGGCGACATGAGTCTCGTACGGCTCGCCACGTCGGTGGAAGAAACCGTGAAAGAGATAGAGCACTTCTACTCCAACTTCGTGGGCTTCGCGATCAACGGCGAGCGGGCTGTGGTCACGTTGCGACAGGCACCGACCCCCGAGCAACTCGAGCGCTTGCGCACCGCGGTGCCGGGATTCGACGGGATTTCGGGCTACCAACTCGAGCCCGAGAACACCATCGCCTTCGACTTTGACGGCCGCAACTACCTCAACGTACGCCGCGTGATCGACGAGGTGAACGAATGGGTCCGCTAGTCCTCTTCTTGTCGACGTAGCAGCGCTTCGGCCTTCTGCAGACTCCGGCGAACCTTCGAGAGCTGTCGTTCGAGCTCCTTGGCCTCCTCGGCCCCCTCGCTACGCAGTTGCGCGCGTAGGGCATCAAAGATGGTGTCCGCGACTCGACGCTCCAGTGCCGCGATCTCGTCGGCGAGACCCTCGAAGGACGCCATCACTCGACGACCACGACCTCGAGATCTCCCGCCGCGTACTCCGCGCGCAACACCTTCTTGTCGAACTTCCCGACGCTGGTCTTCGGCACGGTGTCGAGGAAGGTCCAGCGCTCGGGTAGCCACCACTTGGCCACTCGCTCGGCCAGGAACGCCCGGAGTTCTTCTACCGTGGCGCTCGCCTCGGGTCGCAGCACCACGCAACAGAGCGGTCGTTCCTGCCACTTGTCGTCGGGCACGGCGATCACCGCGGCTTCAAAGACCGCCGGATGGGCCATCATGGTCGCTTCGAGTTCGACGGAACTGATCCACTCGCCCCCGGATTTGATGACGTCCTTGGTCCGGTCACTCACCACCATGAACCCCTCGGCGTCCAAGGTGCCGATGTCCCCCGTACGCAGCCAGCCGTCGCGGAACTTCTCGGGGTCCTCGACGCCGAAGTAGGCGCCGGTGATCCAGGGGCCGCGGATCTCGAACTCCCCGACCGTCTTACCGTCGCGCGCGAGTACGGTCCCGTCGTCGCTGGTGATGCGCATCTCGACGCCGGCGACCACTCGACCGGACTTCACCCGGTAGTCCACCTCGTGCTCGGGCGGCGTGCCCGCGGGAGGTATGGAGACCGCGGCCAGGGGGCTCGTCTCGGTCATCCCCCACCCTTGGATCATGTCCAGGCCGAAGCGGTCGCGGAAAGCCTCGATCATGAAACGCGGCACCGCCGAACCGCCGGCGAGTATCGCGCGCAGGCTCGACAGGTCGGTCTCGGGGGTCGTTTCGGCGACCTGGAGCACGTCGTTCCAGATCGTCGGGACCCCGAGGGAAATGGTCGGTCGCAGTTCGCGCACCATCTTTATGATGGGCGCGCCCTGGAGGAACATCTGGGGCATGATCAACTCCATGCCGGCGAAGAACGAGGTGTAGACGGTGCCCCAAGCGTTGACGTGGAACATGGGCACGATGAGCAGACAGCGGTCTCGCTCGGAGAGTCCAATGGAGTTCGCGGTCGTCGAGGCCATCGAGTGCAGCCAGGTCGAGCGATGCGAGTACACGACGCCCTTGGGGTTGCCCGTCGTTCCCGAGGTGTAACACATGATCGCCGCGTCACGCTCGTCGAGTTCGGGCCACTCGAAGCCCGGTCGCTCGGCGCTGACCAACGTTTCGTAGTCCAACGTGTCACCGAGCACACCGGTCGTCTCTTCGCCGTGGAGGATGATGGTCTTGACCGTTGGTATCTGATCGCGCACGCGCGCGAAGAGCGGGGCGAGGGACGCGTCGACGATCACGATGTCGTCTTCGGCGTGATTGATGATGTAGGCCAGTTGCTCGGGGAAGAGACGAATGTTGAGGGTGTGTAAGACGGCGCCCATGCTCGGCACCGCCAGGTACGCCTCCATGTGGGCTTGGTTGTTCCACATGAAGGTGCCCACGCGGTCCCCGGGTCGCACGCCCAGGTTGGTGAGGGCGGCGGCGAGTTGCTCGGCCCGCTTGGCGATCTGGAAGAACGTGGCCTCCTCCACGCCCTCGGGAGTGACCGTGAAGACCTTCTTGTCGGCGTAGACGTACTCGCCGTGGCGGATGATCCCGCTGATCAACAGCGGCGCGTCCTGCATGGTGCTCTTCATGACCCCCCTGACATCATCGTTGGGAGCATGCTACAGAATCCTCTACGTCCTTCCCTACCAGGAGAGCGCGTAGGGCTCCACCGGTGCCGGGAGCGCACTCGGCCGTCCCGAGAGGGCGGCGTCGACCGCCGAGGCAGCGCTGCGGCCCTCGGCGATCGCCCAGACGATGAGGCTCTGTCCGCGCACCGCGTCGCCGCAGGCGAACACCGGCGTCGACCCGTCGAGTTCGCGAACCCGCCAGTCCTCGGTGACTGAGAGGGTCTGGCGAGCGGTGAGGTGACGCTCCGCGTTAAGGGCCAACTGGTCGAGTTCCGGACCGACGAAGCCCGCGGCGATGAGCACGAGGTCCGCGGGGAAGGTCACCGACTCACCACTCAGGTGGTCGTTGATCACGATCTCCTCGACTCGCGTCGACCCTCGAAACTCCAGCGTCTCGCTCGAGAACAGCCGCTCCCCGCCCTCGGCGTGGGCGGAGCTCGTCTTAAAGATCCTCGGCATCGTCGGCCACGGTTCGTCGAAGGGACGCTCGTCGGGCGGGCGGTCGAGAATCTCGATCTGGATAACCGAGGCGGCCCCGTGTCGATGCACCGTGCCGAGACAGTCGGCGCCGGTGTCGCCACCACCGAGGATCACGACGTGCGCGCCCGCGGCGTCGATCGACGGTGCACTGCCCGTAGTGACGGCACGATTCGCGCCCTCGAGAAAGACCATCGCCGGGTAGATGCCCGTCAGTTCGGCGCCGGGCACGGGAATCATTCGTGGCCGCGTCGAACCAATGGCGATGACCACCGCATCAAAGTTCGCCCGAAGCTCCTCTAAGGACGTAGCGCCCTCGCCCACGGTGACGTTGGGGAAGAACTCGACGCCGCTCTCGCGCATCACCGCCAGTCGCCGGTCCAACACCGACTTTTCCATCTTGAACTCGGGGATGCCGTAGCGCAGGAGTCCGCCGATGGCGTCGCTGCGCTCAAAGACGCTCACGGCGTGCCCGACGCTGCGTAGTTGGGCCGCGGCGGCCAGACCTGCGGGACCCGAGCCGACCACCGCCACCCGTCGTCCACTCTCGTGCGGGGTCGCTCGCGCGACGGCCAACCCGGCCGCGAAGGCGTGTTCGGCCACCTCGTACTCGAGTCGTTCAATCGTCACGGGATCGCTGTTGATGCCAAGGACGCACGCGGACTCGCACGGGGCGGGACAGAGCCGGCCGGTGAACTCGGGAAAGTTGTTGGTGTCAAAGAGTTGTTCGGCGGCGTGGTGCCACTGGTACTTGTAGGCGGCGTCGTTGAAGGTCGGTATCCGATTACCGAGGGGGCAGCCCTGCATGCAGAAGGGAATCCCGCAGTCCATGCAGCGTGACCCCTGAGCGGAGATCTCCTCGTCGCTCTGGCGCACGTAGACCTCACGCCAGTCGCGCAGACGAACGGGCACCGGTCGATACTCGGGTCCTCGTCGGGGCACCTCCAAAAAACCGGTGACCTTACCCACCCTTGACCTCGTCGCGCACGCGTTGATACTCCGAGGTCTCGATGCGCACGAAGTGCATTCGCTCGTGGCGCCAGTCCCCGAGGATGCGCCCGGCCTTCGTAGAGCCCGTCTCGTCGCGGTAACGCGTCAAGAGTCCGTGGAGGCGTAGGTCGTCCTCGTACTCGAGCATCTCGATCTCGTAGACCCCCGCGCTCAGGTGGTCGTGGACGGTGACCTCGGGGTCGTAGAGGTAGAGCGTGCCGCCGGACATCCCCGCGGCGAGGTTTCGACCGACGCCCCCGAGGATCACCACGACCCCGCCGGTCATGTACTCACAGGCGTGGTCCCCGGTGCCCTCGACGATGATCGTCGCGCCAGAGTTGCGAACGCCACAGCGTTCACCGACGACGCCGCTGATGAAGATCTCTCCGCTGGTGGCGCCGTAGCCGATCACGTTGCCCGCGATGATGTTCTCGTCGCTCGCGAAACTCGCCGACGCGTCGGGACGAATCACGATGCGTCCGCCCGAGAGCCCCTTGCCGGCGTAGTCGTTGGTGTCGCCCCACAGGCGCAGCGTCACGCCCGACGGCACGAACGCCCCGAGGCTCTGGCCGGCCGACCCGACGAGGTCGATCTGGATGTGATCGTCGGCGAGAGTACGCGCGCCGAGCGAGCGCGTGATGGCGCTTCCGGTCAAGGTGCCCACCGCCCGGTTGACGTTGCGCACGGCGGAGGCGAAGTGAAACGGCGTACCGCGCTTGGCGGCGTCGACGGCGTCGTCGAGGAAGTGCCAGTCGAGCGCGCCGTCGAGACCGTGGTCTTGCTTGATGCTCTGGCGACGTTGATCGGGTTCGACGAAGGACAGCAGCGCCGAGACGTCGAGGTCGTTGAACTCATCCACGTCGGTGATCACCGAGAGCTTCGAGACGTCGCCGATAACCTCGTCGAGGGTGCGCGCCCCGAGGAGGGAGAGGTACTCGCGAACCTCCTCGGCCACGAATTCGAAGAAGTGTTCGACGAACTCGGGTTTGCCCGTGAAGCGCTCGCGCAGCAGGGGATTCTGCGTGGCGATGCCGACGGGACAGGTATCGAGGTGACAGACCCGCATCATCACGCAGCCCGAGACGACCAGTGGTGCGGAGGCGAACCCGTACTCCTCGGCGCCGAGGAGGGCGGCCATGATCACGTCGCGACCGGTCTTGAGCTGTCCGTCGGTCTGAAGCACCACCCGACTGCGCAAACCGTTCGCCGCCAAGGTCTGGTGCGCCTCGGCGAGTCCGAGTTCCCAGGGCGTGCCGGCGTGCTTGAGCGACGTCAACGGCGCGGCGCCGGTCCCCCCGTCGTGGCCGGAGATCAAGATCACGTCAGCGTGCGCCTTGGCGACCCCGGCGGCGATGGTCCCGACACCTTGTTCGCTCACCAACTTGACGTGAACTCGCGCTTGGTCGTTCGCGTTCTTGAGGTCGTAGATCAACTGCTTGAGGTCCTCGATGGAGTAGATGTCGTGGTGCGGCGGGGGCGAGATGAGACCCACACCCGGGGTCGAGTGACGGGTCTTCGCGATCCAGGGGTAGACCTTGGACCCCGGGAGTTGACCACCTTCACCCGGCTTGGCGCCCTGGGCCATCTTGATCTGCAGGTCGTCGGCGTTGACCAAGTACCGGCTCGTCACCCCGAATCGCCCGGAGGCGACTTGTTTGATGGCCGAGCGCGTGTTCTGGCGCGGGTCGGTGGTGTCGAAGCGCTCCTCGTCCTCGCCGCCCTCGCCGGTGTTGGACTTGCCCCCGAGGCGGTTCATCGCCACCGCGAGGGTCTCGTGGGCCTCTTGGGAGATGGAGCCGTAGGACATCGCCCCGGTGTTGAAGCGCTTGACGATCGCCGCGACGCCTTCGACCTCCTCGAGCGGTATGGGCGTCGCACTCGGCACGAGTGAGAGCAGCGAGCGCAGCGTCATCTTCCCGCTGGCCTGTTCGTCCACGAGCGTCGAGTACTCCTTGAAGAGGTCGTAGCGCTTGGCGCGAGTGGCGTGCTGGAGTTTCTGCACGGTGCGGGGGTTAAAGAGATGCAACTCACCCTCGCGTCGCCACTGATACTCGCCGCGATTGACGATCTCCACGGGTTGACCGACCTCGGGTTCGAAGGCGCTGGCGTGCCACTGCAGGACGTCGCCGGCGATTCGCTCTAACGTCGCGCCGCCCAGACGGGAGTGAAAGCCCGGGAAGTAGCGCGCGAGGACGTCCTCGGAGAGCCCGACGGGCTCGAAGAGCTGGGAGCCGACGTAGCTCGCCACCGTGCTGACGCCCATCTTGGACATCACCTTGATGACCCCCTTGTTGAGGGTCTTGCCGTACTGGTAGCGCGCCTCAAAGGCGCTCAACTCGTTGAGTTCACCCGTGGAGATCAACGCGTCGATCGACTCGTACGCCAGGTAGGGACACACGGCCGACGCCCCAAAGCCCAAGAGCAACGCCACGTGATGCACCTCGCGCACGTCACCCGCCTCGATCACGAGCGCGGCGCTGGTGCGAAGATGTTCGGCCACCAGTCGGTGGTGCACGGCCGACGCGAGCAGCAGGCTGGGAATCGCGGCGTGGGCCGCGGAGGTTCCGCGGTCACTCAAGATCACGACGTTGACGCCGGCGCGGACCTTGGCGACCGCGTCGTTGGTGACGTCGTCTAAGGCCGCGGCGAGCCGTTCGGCGGCGGTGCCGGGGCCGTGGGCCATGAAGAGCCCGTCGATTGCGGCGGTGCGAAACCCGATGACGCCGGGGTACTCGTCGATGTAGCGGATCTTGTACAGCTCGCTCACGCTCAGCACCGGTGAGGGCAGGACGATCTGGTGACAGTGCTCTTCGCTCTCGTTGAGGAGGTTCTCCTCCCCGCCGATCACGACTCGCGACGACGTCACGAGTTCCTCGCGGATGGCGTCGAGGGGTGGGTTGGTCACTTGGGCGAAAAGCTGGGTGAAGTAGTCAAAGATCGAGCGGGGCATCTTCGAGAGCACCGGCAAGGTGGTGTCCGAGCCCATCGACCCGATGGGTTCCTCGCCGACCTGGGCCATGTGCCGCACGATGAGACGGAGGTCCTCTTCGGAGTAGCCAAAGCTCTTCTGCAGACGAACGATCGACACGTACGACGGGGTGAGGGACTCCGGCGCTTCGATGGCGTCGAGGGATATCTGGTGACGATCGAGCCACTCGCCGTAGGGCACGCTGTTAGCGAGCGTCGACTTCAGTTCGTCGTCGTCGATAATGCGACCCTGCTCGACGTCGACCAGGAACACGCGGCCGGGTTGGAGGCGACCCTTTCGTTCGATGTTCGCGGGGTCAATCGGCAACACGCCCACTTCGCTCGCCAAGATCACGCGTTGGTCTTTGGTGACCCAGTATCGCGCCGGACGTAGACCGTTTCGGTCCAACACCGCGCCCGCGACCGTCCCGTCACAGAAGGTCACCGACGCCGGACCGTCCCAGGGTTCCATCAATCCGGCGTGGTAGCGGTAGAACGCTCGCCGCGCGGGGCTCATCGCGGTCGATCGTTCCCACGCCTCAGGGATCATCATCAAGATCGCGTGCGGCAACGAGCGACCGGCGTTGACCAACAACTCGACCACCTCGTCGAAACTGGCCGAGTCACTCATGTCGGGCGTGATGATCGGCGTCAGCGCGCTGATCGGTAGCGGCAACAGCTCGCTCTCGAGGGTCGTCTCCCTCGCGGTCATCCAGTTGCGGTTACCGCGGACGGTGTTGATCTCACCGTTGTGGGCGATGTAGCGAAAGGGTTGGGCCAGGTCCCATCGCGGTAGGACGTTGGTCGAGAACCGACTGTGCACGACGGCGATCGCCGAGGTGAGTCGTTCGTCCGCCAGGTCCTTGAAGTAGAGGCGCAACTGGGGTGCCGAGAGCATCCCCTTATAGATGAGCACTTTGGAGGAGCACGACGACGCGTAGATCGCAATCGTGTGTTCGATGACCTTTCGGGCACAAAAGAGGGCACGTTCGAGATCGAAATGTTCGCTGTCGTGAGCTCGGAGGATGAGTTCTTGGTGGAACGTCGGCTCGGAGGCGCGCGAGGTCGGCCCGAGGATCGAGGAGTCAACGGGGACGTCGCGCCACCCGCCCGACACCAGCCCCACCCGCGCGTAGGCCTCGTCACAAGTCGTGCGCACGAGTTCCGTATCGAGTGACGGTGGGATCATCCAGCTCGCGACGCCGTAACTGCCGCGTTCGGGCACCGCCGCGCCGAAGACTTCGCGTATGAATGCGTCCGGCATCTGCGTCAAGATCCCCGCGCCGTCACCCGACTCGACGTCAGACCCCGTGGCGCCACGATGTTCGAGGTTCTCAAGAATCGTCAAGGCGTCGCGCACCGTCGAATTCGTTGCGCGTCCCGTCAGGTCGGCCACCATCCCGACACCACAGGCGTCATGCTCAAAGGAGGGGTCGTAGAGGTTCTTGGTCATGGCGTAGCTCCGGGGCAGCGCTGACCCGTCACCATCATAAACGAAAAATCCCTAATGTCTCTTCGCCCTACGCTGTCTGCGTGAGTTCGAGACCCCGCAGCGCGCTGGTCGTCGGTGGTGGCGTCATCGGCACTACCACCGCGTACCGACTCGCTCGCGCCGGGTGGCGAGTGACGCTCTTTGATCCGACGCCCGGTCGAGGCGCGTCGTGGGCCGCGGCGGGGATGCTCGCTCCGATTGCCGAGATCGCGCCCGGCGAGAAAGAGAACTTTCGACAGCAGCGAGGTGCACTGACGGCGTGGCGCGAACTCGCCGACGAACTCGCGGTGGTGACCGGCGACGCACTCACGATCGCGGCGACGGGCACGCTGTTGGTGGGCTTTGACGCGAGTGATCGGCGGCTCGTCGATCAGTTCGAAGAGGTCGCCACCTCCTTCGCTGCCCCGTCTCGTCGCGTGCAGCGTGAGGTGGACGTCGACGCGTTCCAGGGAGTGAGCCCGCGGGTCCGTGAGGGCGTCCTCCTCGAGGGTGATGCGTGGCTGGACCCGGATGAGGCCATGTGCGTGCTCCAAAAGGCGAACGAGATACTCGGTGTTGAGGTCGTCGCAGAGCGGGTGTTGGACGCCGCCTTCGGCGAAAGCGGCGTCGAAGTGCGTACGTCAGAGGGGACGACGCGCGCTGGCATCGGCGTCGTCGCCACGGGCGCGGCGTCCCTGCCCGCGGGACTTCGCCACAGGGCGGTCCATCACGTTCGACCGGTGCGAGGGATGACGGTACGACTCGAGGGTTTTGATCGATCGAATCAACCGACGCTGCGCGCCTTCGTGCGAGGTCGCTCGCTCTACCTGGTGAGTCGACCCGGCGGGTACTGCGTCCTCGGGGCCTCCTCCGATGAACAGGCCGAGCTGGCCGTGGAGGTCGGTGAACTACAGCGCTTGTTGCGCGACGCGTTGGAGCTCGTGCCCGCCCTTGAGTGCGCGACGTTCCGCGAAACCCGTCAGGGACTTCGACCCGCCAGTGACGACCTGGCACCGTTCGTGGAGGTGATCGACCAGCGCTGGATCTGGACGTCGGGTCACTATCGACACGGGGTCACACTCGCGCCCTTGACGGCGACGGCCGCGTGCGAACTCGCCGAGAAGATGTCGTGATCCGCGTCAATGGAGCAGTCGACGACTACCTCGCGGAGAGCGTCGAAGCGTTGTTGCGGCGACGTCAAGTAGAAACACGCGGCGTCGCCGTGGCGATTGACGGCGACGTGGTGCCTCGATCGATGTGGGCGACGACCTCGGTGCCGGACGGGGCCACCGTCGAGATTGTGACCGCCGCGGCCGGTGGCTAGTGGAGGTGTGCGTCGCCCGTCGCGCTTTCGCAGCGTCGAAGGATCCAGACGACCAGGGTAGGATTATCCCTTCGCGGGCTGTGGCTTAGTTTGGTCTAGAGCGCTCGGCTGGGGGCCGAGAGATCGGGAGTTCAAATCTCCCCAGCCCGACCATGCGGTGACGTCAGTGGTTGGCGTGGATCGGCCACTCGTAACGACCGAGGCTGACGGGGGCCTCCCCCCGCTTCTCCAAGTAGCTCGAGAAGCTGGTCAGCCACTCCTGGTACCACGCCCGCAACGTGGCGTTGACGTCCCCGAGGGCGAGGGTGCCGAGATCGGAGAACTGTTCTCGTTGGCGCTCGAACACTGAGAGACTCGCTTCGGCGTCGGCCGACGCGGAGTGCGCGTCACCGAGTGGCACGTCGTAGTGACGACAGAGGTCGATGAGCGTGCGCTTGCCCTTGCGCCACTTGTCGAAATGTCGGTCAATGACGAGGATGTCGAGCACCGCACCGGGACCACCACGTTCGCTCAACGTTCTTAGTTCGAGACGGCGGCACAGCGACTCAATCATCGTGAGGTCGTAGCCCACGTTCATGCCGACGATGGCGCCGCCCTCCGTCCACACGTCGCTGAGCCGCTGGGCAATGTCGTCTACGGCCGTCCCCAGGGGCGCCGCGTCCGCCACCATCTCGTCGGTGATGTGGTGGACGCCCGTCGCCCCCGCGGGGATGGGAATCCCGGGGTTTATGTAGCCCTCGACGATGACGCTCTCACGGCTCCCGCCACTGTCAACGTGCTCCACGAAGCCAAATGACACCGGGGCGTCGCGAAAGGAACTCACGCCCGTCGTTTCGAGGTCAAAACCGACGAAACTAACCACGCGCCGTCCTTTCGTTCAGGTTCAGGCTAGTGAGTGCCGCACTTGGGAGAATGAACCCATGCTCACGCTCCCAACGGTTGTAACGAACAAGGCGACCGCCCTGGGGGCGCTCGAGTGGCTCGCGTCACTGCCGGCGATTGTTGACGCGCTCTGTGAGAAGTGGGGTCTGAGCGTCGAATCGGTCTACCCCGACGCCACCGAGGCTCTGGTGTGCGCCGTCCGCGACTCAAAGGGCCGGCCCGCGGCGTTGAAGGTTCCAATCGCGCGCGAGGGTCGCCACGTCCGAGACGAGGTGACGACGCTCACGATCGCCAATGGAGTGGGGTGCGTGACCCTCCTTGAGTACGACTCGTTGAGTGACGCCATGTTGCTCGAGCGCCTTGGGCCGACGTTGCACAGTCTCGGACTTCCCCTTCGCGAACGACACGAGGTCCTCTGTTCGACAGTGGAGCGACTCTGGCGGCCGGTACCCGACTGCGACTTGACGAGTGGTCGTGACAAAGCCCGCTGGCTCCGCGAGTTCATCGTGTCGACGTGGGAACGACTCGACCATCCCTGCTCCGAGCGTGCGGTAGATCACGCACTGGCGTGTGCTCGCTCACGGAGCGAGGCTCACGATGACGAGCGTTCAGTACTCGTTCACGGAGACCTCCACCAATGGAACACACTGGTCGCACCCGGTGGATTCAAACTCATCGACCCCGACGGCCTCCGGGCGGAAGCCGAGTACGACTTGGGTATCGTCATGCGAGAGGATCCACTGGAACTGCTCGAGGGAGACCCCACCGACCGAGCCCGCTGGCTCGCGCGTCGTTGCGGACTGAAGGCTCGCGCGGTGTGGGAGTGGGGCGTGGTCGAGCGC
>Ga0182012_10000303_pt1 | contig 56571 bp, 55 predicted proteins | sample 612S2SmetaG_FD_120486 | JGI IMG/M metagenome (GOLD analysis project Ga0182012, IMG submission 120486) | Permafrost microbial communities from Stordalen Mire, Sweden - 612S2S metaG | ecosystem: Environmental > Terrestrial > Soil > Wetlands > Permafrost | place: Sweden: Stordalen | collected... | reverse complement strand
GTCGCCCGCGAGACCTTTTACAAGAAGGCCACGGGTCGAGACGCGGCGCAGGTCAGAGCCGTCTGGGCGCGGCTGATCTTCATCGGTCGGGGAAAACTTCCCAAGGAGCTGCCCGATGCCGCCACCGTCAAGAAGGCGGTCGCCGCCGATCCCAACATGGTCGGCTACATCGACAAGGCCGACCTCGACCCCAGCGTCAAAGTCGTACTGTCGTTGAATTGACGGGCGCACCAATGAGGCAATCAAGCCGCCATGCGGTCAAAGTGATGTCATTCAGGAAGAAAATCTGGTCGATTCCCACGGCTGCCGCCTTCGTTTTCGGCCTGAGCCTCGCCTACACGTTGATCTTGAGCACGGAAACGGCCCGCAAGATCTCCGAACTCGGCTCGGTGCGCTACCCGGCGGTAGACATCACCCAACGATTGGAGCGTGAACTGAAGTCGGTGGTCGATGGCCTGCTGACCGCCGTCGCCGAGGGCGACAGGGCGAAAATCGATCAGGTCGACCCGAGCGTCGAGGAATTCCGCCTGGACACGGACCGATTGGCAGCCCTTGACGGCGGAACCATCGACGCGAAGCGCCTGCGTGCCGATTTCGATCAGTATTTTGCGCTGGCCACCAGCACGTCGCGCATGATCTTGGACAAGAGCGGTGATCCGACTGTCTCCGTCGCGCAGATGCAGGTGCGCTACCGCGTCATCGAAGATGCCGTCAAAGCCGCCTCGTCGCGGGCGCAGGATGATTTCACGACATCGCTCGACGCCGGCAGGGCGGGGGTTCGACGAATCGTGTGGACCACGGTGTGCAACGCCTTGCTGGTCATTGGCGCCCTGATGCTGATATCGCGCTACATCGTGCGCAGCCTGTGGCGTCAGCTCGGCGGTGATCCGGAGGACGCGCGCAGTTTTGCGGATCGGATTGCGGCCGGTGATTTGTCGGCGAAGATCACCCTGGCGCCGGATGATACCGACAGTTTGATGGTCTCGTTGCAGGCGATGGTCGGGCGCCTGCATGCCGGCATTGCGGATGCCAAGGCGGCCAGCCGCGCCAAGAGCGACTTTCTAGCGAACATGAGCCATGAAATCAGGACACCGCTCAACGGGGTCATCGGCATGAACGGGCTGCTGCTCGACACCCCGCTGAGTCCGGAGCAGCGCGAGTATGCCGAAATCGCACGCTCCAGCGGCCAGTCGTTGATGGGGCTCATCAACGACATCCTGGATTTTTCCAAAATTGAAGCCGGCGGACTGGAACTCGAATCGGTGGACTTCGACGTTCAATCCGTGATCGACGACACGGTCGATGCGGTGGCGCTGCGCGCGGCGCAAAAGGGCCTGGATTTCATCGTGGACGTGGACCCTGGCGCGCCGACCTGGTACCGGGGGGATCCAACCCGGCTCAGGCAGATTCTGTTGAACCTCCTGAGCAATGCCATCAAGTTCACCGACAAGGGCGAAATCGGCTTGACGTTCGCGTTCGATGCCGCTGCGGGCTCGCTCGAGTTCACGGTATACGACACCGGGATCGGCATTGCGTCCGCCGCCCGCAGCGCGCTGTTTGCGCCGTTCAAGCAGGCCGACAGTTCGACCACGCGAAAATTTGGCGGTACCGGGTTGGGATTGTCCATTTGCAAGAGCTTGGCGCAGGCCATGGGCGGATCGATCGACATGGACAGCGTGCAAGGCGCCGGCTCGACATTCAGGTTCCGCGTGCAGTTGCCGTTGGCCGCCGTACCGAGTGGCGAAGAGGCGCCTCCCAGTTTTTCGGATCAACGCATCCTCTTGGTCTTTGCCCACGCCAAGGGTCGCAACAGCCTGGCGCGGCAGTTGCGGGCGGCGGCCTGCGAGGTGACTGAAGTTGCAACCGCCGATGAGGGTCTGGAGGCGTATCGACGCTCGCTCGGCACGGATCGAATGCCGACCGCGGTCATTCTGGAACGCGCAGATCATCCCCATGATGGCCGTTGGCTGGCCGGCGCCATCCGCGACTGCGGCGTCCCGCCACCCGCCCTCATCATGCTGTGCAGCCTGGTCCGGGACGAGCCGGGCGCCGACAACGCGCTGGTCAATCTCGTGGTCAACAAACCGGTGAAACTATCCCTTCTTTTACGGGGCCTGCAGCAGCTGGGCCACCCGGCCATCGATGCCGCCACGATCCGCATCGCACCGTCGGCGCCGGAACCGACCTTTGGCGGCGTGCGCGTGCTGCTGGCCGACGACAATATCGTCAACCAAAAGGTCGCGAGCCGCGTGCTGCAGCGCTGGGGCGTCGAGGTCGTGTGCGTCGGCAACGGCCGTGAAGCGCTGAATGCGCTGCGCGGCGGCGATTTCGACGTGGTGCTGATGGATTGCCAGATGCCGGAAATGGATGGTTACGAGGCGACCCGCCAGCTGCGCCAATCCCCAGGCGTGTACAAGAATCCGCTCATCCCCGTCATTGCGCTGACGGCGCACACCATGGAAACCGACCGCGACAAGTGCATCGCGGCCGGCATGAATGACTATCTCTCCAAGCCGCTCGATACGCTGCGCCTGCAGCAAGCGCTGACCCGGGCGCTCAGTGTCGAGACCGCAGCGCGCGCGCAGACGCCGCCGGCGGCGCAGCTCTTCGACGAAGCGGCCATGCTCGAGCGTACCGCGGGAGATATGGAGTTCGGGCGTGAAATTGTCGATCTGTTCGTACAAACCACGGTCAAGATCCTCGCGCAAATCGCTGCCGCGCTCGAGGTACCCGAACCCGCCGACGTCAGGGCCCTGGCTCACACGCTGAAGGGCGCCGCCACGACGGTGTCGGCCGACGCCATCGCTCAGTGTGCAGCGGCACTCGAACAGGCGCCCGGGGAGACGCTGCAGCGCAAGTCCGACGGTCCCCTGGTCGCCAGCTTCATCGAAACCGTCGACATCTGGCGCCAACGAGGCTGGCTCTCGAGCGACGCCGGCTCCGGATCCCGGGCCATGGGCGGCTGATCGCCCAATACCCGCCGCGCACCGGTTGCACCTCGCGCGCTCACGGGCGCACTATCCGCCGGCGCCGCGCTATGACCCGGGGGTCCCGCAAGCCGGTCAGGGCTGCGCTTCACCGGTTAACGCGACAAAGGACCCCGCGCCGTCGCGCACGATCCGAAGCAGCACGGGATCTTGTGACGTCGGCTTGCCGATCGTTGCCACATCGGCGGCTTCGATCACTGGTTTCGTGCCCAGGTGGGTGATGAGGTCGCCGACCCGCAGGCCTGCCAAAGCGCCGGGACCTGCCGGCCGCAATTGCGTCACGATCAGCCCGGTCGGTTCATCGGTGGCCTTGATGGCCTTGCGAATCTCGGTCGTCGTATCGGCCACGCCGATCCCAAGCGCCGGCACCCACGTATCCTGACCGTCCGTCAAGGTGGGATCGGCGGGCGGTTCGGGCAGCCGGCCGACTTTCAATGCCACCGACTCCTGCGCGCCTCCGCGCATGACGGTCAGGGTGACGAGCGAGTCCGGGATGAGCCGCGCCGCCGTCTTGCTGAGGTCTTTGAAGGTGACCCGCTCAGCACCGAGATTGAGCAATACGTCCCCGATGAAGAGGGTGCCGAGTGCGGGTCCCTGCGCATCCACCGCGGTCACCAAAGCGCCCATGGGCGTCTGCAGGTGAAGGGCCGTTGCCAACACCGGCGTCACGGCCTGAGCCGTGATTCCGAGATAACCCCGCTCCACCCGACCATGTGCCTCGAGTTCGCGGACGATGGCGGCAGCTGCTTCCGCCGGAATGGCGAATCCGAGCCCGACCGAACCCCCGCTCGGCGTGAAAATGGCAGACGTCACCCCGACGACGGTGCCATCGACGGCGAGTAGCGGACCGCCGGAGTTGCCGCGGTTGATCGAGGCATCCGTTTGCAGGAAATCGATGTACGGATCGTCCTCGAGCGTTCGGGCACGGGCCGAGACGATCCCCGCGCTGACCGATTGACCCAGTCCGTAAGGATTACCGATGGCGATCACGGCATCGCCCACGGAAACCGTTTCGGAGGAACCCAGGTGCAGCGCCGGCAAACGGCCCGCATTGACGCTGAGCAGCGCAATATCCGTGACCGCATCGGCGCCGATGATCTTGGCGATGGCCTCCCGTCCATCGGACAGGCGTACACGGACGCTGCGAGCACCGACGATGACATGCCGATTCGTGACGATGAGACCATCGCCTCTGATGACAAATCCCGAGCCAAGCGCGCCGGGCGCACCTTCGCTGCGCCCGATGTCAGCCCCCGGCGCGGACAGGAGCCGTCGAATGATGGCACTCATGGCATTGGGATCGGTGTCGGCCACCGCCCGCCTTTCAGCACGCTCGGCGGCGCGGTCCGCCGCGCTGATGCGCTCCTCCACCACGAGAACGGTGACCACACTGGGGGCGACCCGCCTGACCAGTGCGGCGTACCCCGTTGGCGGGGCACCGCTGGCGGCGACGCCCCACAGGCCGGCGAGCGCGATGACGACGCGGACGAGGGCGGGGCATTGCAGCAAGTTTGAATCTCGAGAAGGATGGGGTCTCAAGGGTGGCGGGCTCCGCGAGTGATCGAACGGCGGATTCCAGTCTACCTTGTAGATAGACGACGCCGGGAGCAAGATCAGCGAGAATAGCAGCATTGGTTTACAGCCATGGACGGAGCGAAAAAACACTGGACCACCCGCACATCCCAGCCGCCGCTGGACAGTCCAAAATTCTCGTCTGGGAGTTCCCACGCGCCTGTTTCACTGGGTGGTCGTAGCGTTGGTGGTGGCTGCCTACGTGACATGGCGCCTGAACGCTATGGATTGGCACGCGAAGTGTGGGTACGCGCTGCTCACCGCGGTGGTATTTCGCATTCTCTGGGGTTTTTTCGGCAGTGAGACGGCGGAGTTTTTGCACTTTCTCACCTCTCCGATCGCGGCTGCGCGATATCTGGCGCTCACTCTGCACCGCGAACCCGATCGCCAGGTCGGACACAATCCGGCCGGCGGTTGGATGGTGCTTCTGCTCCTGTTTCTGCTGCTCGTGGAGACGTTAACCGGAATCTATGTGGCCAACGATGTGGCGGACGAAGGGCGGTTCAGCGAGCTGGTCCCGGCGCCGATTGCCAACCTCATCACCGCACTGCACTCGATTGTCTGGGATGCCTTGGTCGCGGCGGTCGGCTTGCATATCCTGGCGATCGGGCTGTACGCGGTGGTCAAGGGGCAGAATCTGCTGCGTCCGATGATCACCCCTCGGTGTGGACCGCCACCGAAGAACACGGCAATCAGTTTTGCGACCAGGAGCACCTGGCAAGCCCTCAACGAATCAAAAAAACCGCTGATAAGCGGAAACATCGGTCACCGCCACGAACAACAGCCCGGTCACCGCGCCGTCGATATGCGCCGTGTGATTGATGCCCTGCCGCTCCTGCCGCGCAAAGTACCAATTGTAGGCAAGATATCCGACCGCAAATACGGGAGCAGGAATGGGAACCGGAATTGGAAGAATATAGAGCGATTGCGTCGGGAAATAGACGATGGCGGCAAACAGTACGGCAGAAATCGCCCCGGACGCTCCCAGTGATGCGTATTGGGGATCGTTTCGGTGTTTAAAATAGGTCCTCGCCTCGCTCAGCACCAGAGCCACCGCATACAACAGCACGAAACGTTCGGTGCCTATCACCCGTTCCAACGGTGGTCCAAAGAAGTAAAACGTCAGCATGTTGAACAGCAGATGCGGGAAACTTGCATGCACCAAGCCGCTCGTTATCACCGTGTAGTACTGCTTCCTGGGCAGCAAGTAGTATGGCCGGAACAGGCTCGCTGCAATGAGGGTGGGCATGGCATACAAGCCGGCCAAGCTGACGCCGACGGTGACAAACAGAATGAAGAAGGCACCTGGCGTATGCGCAATCATGTAGATCAACGCTCAAGCGTGGCGATGCCTGCAGAACGGAATCACGGTGCGGCAACGCACAGACCCCACCGGACGGCTAATCATACAGTCTTGCACCTGCGCTAGATAGACGGAAGGTGGGCATGCACATCGGCAAAGGGAGTCAGACTCCATCGGACGCCTTGGTCCTTTTCGGCGTGACCGGGGATCTCGCCTACAAAATGACCTTTCCGGCGCTTTACGCGATGGTGGCGCGCGGTGATCTCAACGTTCCGGTGATCGGAGTGGCCTCCTCGAAATGGACGTTGGCCCAGCTTTGCAAGTACGCAAAGAAAAGTATTCAGCAAGATGGAAAGATCAAGCACCGATCGGCCCTTGCACGCCTGCTGTCGCTGCTCAGATACGTCGATGGCGACTACAACGATCCGGCCACCTTCGGGGCGCTCAAGGCTGCCTTGAAGGGCGCAAGGCACCCCGCTTTCTATCTGGCAATTCCCCCCGGACTGTTTGCTACGGTCATCACTGCGCTGGGCGCCGCGGGCTTGGCCCAAAATGCCCGTGTAATCGTCGAAAAGCCCTTCGGGCGTGACCTCGCCTCGGCGCGCAAACTCAACCGCGTTGCCCGATCGGTCTTTCCGGAGGACTCCATATTCCGCATCGATCATTTCCTGGCAAAGGAAGCGATCATGAACATCCTGTATTTCCGGTTTGCCAACTCGTTCTTGGAGCCCATCTGGAACCGCAACTATGTGGCGAGTGTTCAGATCACGCTGGCCGAGAGGTTCGGCGTGGAAGAGCGCGGTGCGTTCTATGAAACCGCCGGATGTCTGCGCGATGTCATTCAAAATCATCTGTTTCAGATCGTCGCGCTGCTTGCGATGGAAGCGCCCGCCCGGCAGAACTTTGGCGCCGTGCACGGTGAGACGGCCAAAGTTTTTCAGGCGATGCGGCCCCTCAAACGCAATGACGTCGTGCGTGGTCAATACGCCGGCTACCGCCGGGAGCCGCACGTGGCGAAGCACTCCGATGTCGAGACGTTCTGCGCCCTGAGGCTGTTCATCGATTCCTGGCGCTGGCAAGGAATACCCTGGTACTTGCGCTCCGGCAAATATTTGGCCGAAACGGCCACGGAGGTCATCGTTGAACTGAAACAGCCGCCGCAGCGGCTCTTTGCCGATTCACGGTCGTCGACAGGGCCCACCAACTACCTGCGGTTTCGCCTCTCGCCTGACTCCGCCATTGCCATCGCCGCCCGAGTGAAGCTGGCGGGGAAGGAGTTCGTGGGCGAACAGCGCGAGCTCTTCCTGTCCGACGAGCAGACGGGCACAGAGGCGCCCTACGAGAGACTGTTGGGGGCCGCCATGACCGGCGATGGCGCGTTATTCATTCGCGAAGACGCCGTCGAGGCGGCCTGGGCGGCCGTTGACCCCATCCTCGCCAATCATCGGCCGGTTCGTCCGTATCGACGTCATGGATGGGGGCCCAAGAGTGCCGATGCGTTGATAAAAGCGGATGGTGGCTGGCGCAACCCCCTGATCAACCCCACGGCATAACCGGCGCCCCAAGGGGCCCCGGTCTCAGCCTGGACGGCAGACTCATGGTCCTGGGCTACTATGCGCGTATCGCCTCCCCCACTTCATCGAAAGGACGTTCGCCATGTATTACAGCAGCGGAAACTACGAAGCGTTCGCCCGCCCCCGCAAACCCGCAGGTGTGGAGACCAAGAAGGCATGGTTCGTCGGATCGGGCCTTGCTTCGCTTGCAGGCGCCGCCTTTCTGATCCGCGACGGCCAGATGGCGGGGGATAGGATAACCATTCTCGAGGAGCTGAGGCTGCCGGGCGGCGCGCTGGATGGCATCAAGGAGCCGGAGAAGGGCTTCGTGATCCGCGGCGGCCGCGAGATGGAAGACCATTTCGAGTGCCTGTGGGATCTGTTCCGCTCGATCCCTTCGCCGGAGATCGAAGGCGCGAGTGTGCTCGACGAATTCTACTGGCTCAACAAGAGTGATCCCAATGTCTCACTGCAGCGGAGCACCCAGATGCAGGGGCAGGACGTCCCCGACAAGGCCCTGCTGACCTTGAATGACACGGCGCAGAAGGACCTGCTCGGGATCTTTTTATCCACACGCGAGGAAATGCAGAACAAGCGCATCAACGAGGTCTTCAGCAAGGACTTCCTGGCCAGCAACTTCTGGCTCTACTGGCGCACCATGTTCGCCTTCGAGGAGTGGCATTCAGCGCTGGAGATGAAGCTTTATCTGCATCGCTTCATTCATCATATCCACGGGCTGGCGGATTTCTCCACCCTGAAATTCACCCGCTACAATCAGTATGAATCGCTGGTGCTGCCGCTGGTCAAGTGGCTGCACAAGCACGGTGTGGGGTTCCGGTATGGCGTCCAGGTCACCGATGTGGATTTCGACCTGCGGCCAGGCCGAAAACAGGCGACTCGCATCCACTGGGTGGCGGAGGGATCGGCCGGCGGCATCGATCTGGGCGCGGACGATCTGGTGTTCATCACCATCGGCTCGTTGACCGAAAATTCCGACAATGGCGACCATCATACGCCGGCGAAGCTGAATGAAGGACCGGCGCCCGCATGGGATCTATGGCGGCGTATCGCCGCGAAGGACCCTGCTTTCGGCCGTCCCGACGTGTTCGGCGCCCACATCCCGCAGACCAAATGGGAATCGGCCACGATCACCACGCTCGATGAGCGCATTCCCGACTACATCCGCAAGATCGTCAAGCGCGATCCCTTCAGCGGCAAGGTGGTGAGCGGAGGAATCGTCACCGTCAAGGACTCGAGCTGGCTGTGCAGTTGGACCATCAACCGACAGCCGCATTTCAAGCAGCAACCAAAAGACCAGCTCGTGTGCTGGTTCTATTCCTTGTTCGTGGACAGGGCCGGCGACTTCGTGAAAAAGCCCATGCAGAACTGCACCGGCGAGGAGATCACTCAGGAGTGGCTCTACCATCTGGGCGTCCCGGCGGCGCAGATTCACGAGCTCGCGGCGACCGGCGCGAAGACGGTGCCGGTGATGATGCCCTACGTCACCGCTTTCTTCATGCCTCGCCAAGCGGGTGACCGCCCGGCTGTGGTGCCGGAGGGGGCGGTCAACTTCGCCTTCATCGGCCAATTCGCCGAAACCCGGGAGAGAGACTGCATTTTCACCACCGAATACTCGGTGCGAACCTCGATGGAAGCCGCCTACTCGCTGCTCAACGTCGAACGCGGCGTGCCCGAGGTGTTCAACTCCACGTATGATATTCGCACGCTGCTGGCGGCGTTTGGTCCGCTGCGGGACGGCAAGCCAATTGACATCCCGGCCCCGGCTTTCCTGCGCAGGCGGCTGCTGAAGCGGCTCGATGCAACCGAAATCGGCGACCTGCTCAAGGAGTACAAGCTGATCTCCGAGTGATCGAAGCGCCAAGGTGATATAAATTACCGCGCACCAAGAGTCCGGGGTACCCACATGAAGGCAAGTTGGAATGGCAAGGTGATCGCGGAATCGCAGGATACCGTGGTGGTGGAGGGCAACCATTATTTTCCGCTTGAATCGGTCAATGCCGCGTTTCTGGAACCGAGCAGCCATACCAGCGTGTGTGGCTGGAAGGGCACCGCCAATTACTATTCGCTGAAGGTCGATGACGAGCGTAATGTGAATGCGGCGTGGTACTACGCCGAGCCCAAAGATGCGGCGAGCCGGATCAAAGGGCGCGTGGCATTCTGGAAAGGCGTCAGCGTCGTCAGCTAGCGTGGAGAAACTGGATTTAAGAAAGTACATTCCGGATGTGCGGGATGGTTTGACGCGAGAGGAACGGTTGGTCCTATACCTGTTGCACGAAACACGGCAGGAGCGCGGCGATCGGAATGTTCCGACGGCGATGTTGTGGGGCCGGGTGTGCGAGCACTTCTACATCAGCCCGGAGGATCTGTCGCTGATGTTGGCGCGATTGGGGGCGGGAAAATAAGCCAGATAAAACGGAGAAGTCGATGGCTGACTATCTGACGGTGATTCATGAGTGCCGGGATTTCGCGACGTGGAAAAAGGCATATGACGTCGACGCGCCGCTGCAAAAGATCGACGACGACAACAATCTGTTGATTATTTGGGCTGTTGCGGACGCGGCAAAGGCGAAGGCATTTTTCGAGTCGCCCGCGCTGGCTGCGCATATGGCCAAGAATGCGGGCGTGATCGGACAGCCAGAATGGCCTTGAGCGTCGAGGGAATTCGAAAAAAGGCTCCCGATCCTACCGCCTGGCGAGCGAATCCATGTCCGCTTGCATGCGCTGCATGTATTCGTCCGACCAGCGTGCGCCGGGCTTCGTCTTGGTGGCGTTCGGCGGCGGCAGGGTCGGAGGGTTGGATTCCGGCTGAGGTTTTCGCGCGCCGGCTTTGAGCTTGAGGGTGACGCGGGTCGTCGAGTTGGACGAGGAATTCGAATCGTTCATAAGAAAAAAAGGGGCTCCTGGTGACATTTGACGGGGCATAGAATACCGCGGTAAGCGCCGCGCATACAGTTAAGATTCGGAACGCCGTACGAGTTGGAGAAGACGATGCCCCTTGATCATTTTGTCACATTGGGTCGCTCAGGACTTCGCGTGAGTCCCCTATGCCTTGGAACCATGACCTTCGGTCAGGACTGGGGTTGGGGCTCAGCCCCGGAAGAGTCCGCCCGGATATTGGACCGCTATCTCGATCTGGGCGGAAACTTCATTGACACCGCCAACGTGTACACCAAGGGGCATTCAGAGGCAATCATCGGCGAGCATCTCGGAAAGGCGAGTAGCCGACGCCAGCGCGCGGTGATCGCCACCAAATTCTTCGGATCGATGCTGACGGGCGATCCCAATTCCGGCGGATCAGGACGCAAGGCGATCGCCGCGGCGTGCGACGAATCGCTGCGGAGGCTGCAGACTGACTACATCGATCTGTATTGGATGCACTGCTGGGACAGGAATACGCCGATTGAAGAGACCCTGCGGGCCCTGGACGACCTGGTGGCGGCGGGCAAAGTTCGGTACATCGGCTTCTCGGACACGCCCGCCTGGAAGGCGATGGAAGCGCAGATGATCGCCAAGTGTCGGGGATGGACTCCGCTCATCGCGCTGCAGCTGGAATACTCGTTATTGGAGCGCACGATCGAAGGGGAACTGGTGCCGATGGCGATCGAGCACGGCCTGGGAATCACCCCGTGGTCGCCCCTGAAATCCGGGGTTCTCAGCGGAAAATACACCCGCGCAAACGCCGGCGCGGTCAAGGCCGATCGCGGCGAATGGGCAACCGCCGCACTCACCGAGAAGGCCTACGCCGTCATTGACGAACTCATCAAAATCTCGAAAGAACTGGGATCGACGCCCGCGCGGGTGGCGCTTTCCTGGGTACAGCACCGCCCCGGCATAGCCTCCACGATCATCGGAGCGAGGACTTTGCAGCAGCTCGAGGACAATCTGGCGGCACTGGATGTCACGTTGACCACTCAGCATGCAGAACGTCTGAACGCTCTGACAAAGCCGGCCCTGAATTTTCCCCATGACTTTGTATATCGCGGAGCGGAAATATTCTCCGCCAGCGGGACCACGATCAACGCCGTGACCGCGAAAGTCAATCCCATGGCGCCGGCCAGCGAGAAGGATCGCTATTGATGGGGGTGAGGCGTGCCCTTGGCGCCGGCGCACGCGGTCCGGCCACCAAACGCTGGCTGGCCGACAATCAGGGCGTGATCCGCCGGCAGCAAATGAGCCGCGCGGATGTGGCGGCATTTCTCGTATCACTGATCGGGAGCGAGGAGCATTCGCGCAGCACGGTCGCGCTATCAGGCTGAGCTCGTTGCGGTTGGCGATTGCCTACTTCGCTACGGATGGAGCGGTAATGTCCAATATGAGGCGGCGTCCGGCATGGATTGCCTTGGCAGTGGTGCTACTGGTCTACGGCGCCGTGCTGAAGCATTATTCCTCGCAGGGCTGGGGTCGATATTTTCCGCAATCGCAAACCGAAGGCAGCGGCGAGGCCGCAATAAAGCGGGAATTCCTGCGAGACGGTGCCCAGGACGAGGCACGCTACCGCGCCCTGTTCGGCTATTTCCTCGCAGGTGCGCTGAGGTACACCGATTCCGCCGGTTCGCGCATCCAATATCCCGGCGTCGCGAGCAATAGCGGCTACGCGGTGAGCGGGCTCGAAGGCTTCGCCAGAACAGGGACTCTGCTTGCGGCGTGGGTCGCCTCTGGCCGCGATACCACAGTATGGGATTCCGGGAGCGGGCGTTCCGTTGATCTGGTGGCGTACCTCAAGCGCGCATTGCTGGCAGGGACCGATCCCAGGGGTGACGGCTACTGGGGTCGGATCCGCGACCTGGATCAGCGCGGCGTCGAGGCGGCGGACGTGGCTCGCATCCTTTGGCTCACGTGCGAGCACCTCTGGGAGCGGCTGAATCCGCCGCAGCAGAACCGGATTGCCGCCTGGTTGCGTCAGGTCGACGGCCGCGAGACGCCCAACACCGTCTGGCTGCTTTTTCCACTCACGGTCGACCTGGTGCTGCATTCGCTCGGCGCGGGCCGCACCTCGGGAGCCGAGCTGCCATCCGCCCCCAACTATCTCGCCTTCAAGAAGAATTATCTGGGCGACGGCTGGTTTTCGGACCCGCCCCACGGCGTCGATTTCTACAACACCTGGGGCATGAGCTATGAATTGTTCTGGATCACACGCGTTGATCCCGGATTCGACCCTGAATTCATACGGTCTGCCCTGAGACAATCAGCCGATCTGACCGCGCATCTGATTGCACCGGATGGCGTGCCGCTCATGGGGCGCAGTTTGTGCTATCGAACGGCGGTGTCGGTGCCGTTGCTGGCGGAACAGGCGATCGGCGATCAAGCGCCGGCCGACTCGACCAAGTATGCGGGCCTCGCGCGCCGCGCGCTTGACCGCACGTGGCGGCATTTCATTGCGCACGGTGCGCTGCAGGATGGGGCGCTCACACAGGGGTATTACCGCACCGATCTGCGATTCGTCGATTACTACACGGGCGCCGGCAGCTGTCATTGGGGTCTGCGCTCCCTGGTGCTCGCGTTGATGCAGGCTCCAGATGCCACTTTCTGGCGGGCAGCGGAACAACCGCTGCCGGTAGAATTGGGCGATTACCGATTGGACTACCGCGATCTAGGTTGGATCGTGTCCGGGGACCATGCCAGTGGTCGGGTGACGGTGGAAATTCCCGCGAATGCCGGCAACTCGCCACGAACCCGGCCGCATGCGGTGTGGCGCCGCTGGCTCGAGCTGCTGTTTAGACGGCCATTTCGCCCCTCAAACGAAGACATGCAATACACACGGGCCGCCTACAGCTCTGATGCGCCGCTCATCGGCGATTGAGCGGCCACATCGTCCCCGGTGCGCTGTGGGGTGGCGCATAACACAGAGCCAGCCTCAACCAGAGGATGCGGGGAATCACGTAGGCGGGCGCATGGGCGCGCCGACCGTGGGGAAGATAGGAACGTCGAGCACGCGCAGCTTGGCGGCCTGCGTCTCCCGATATTGCTTCAGGGCATTGGCCACTTCGGAGAGCGTGGGACCCCAACAAACGGCGAGGCCTTTTTTGCACTCCAGCAGATGCGCCATCACGTGGGGGGCGGCATTTCTCGAAAACTGGATGGCGTTTCGGGTGCGTTCTTCGTCGCAGGTCGCTTCCTCCGGTCAGTAGCTCACCGTCAGTGATTTCAGACTGCTGCAAGAAGCGCTCACGAGCTCAAGTTCTTGCGCGACGCCAAGCACCATCGACGAATTTTGGATACTCTCAGCGCATGCAACGGGCCGATACGCCGGATTTCAGCGATGGCTATCCGATTCAGGATATCGGTGACGGCGCGATCGTCAGCGGACGCGTCGGTGAGCAGTCCGTCATTCTGGTCAGACGCGGGCAGGAGTTCTTTGCCGTCGGCGCCGCGTGCACGCATTACCACGCGCCGCTCGCGAACGGGCTCCTCGTCGAGGATACGGTGCGGTGTCCCATGCATCACGCCTGCTTCAGCCTGCGCACCGGGGAGGCCCTGCGGGCACCGGCGCTGGATCCCATCGACACGTGGCGCGTCGAGATGCTGGCCGACAAAGTCTATGTTCGCGAGAAGCTCACCCCGTCGAGCCGGCCATCGGGTGCGCACTGTTCGAGCGACCCCAGTTCCGTCGTCATCGTCGGCGGTGGAGCGGCCGCCGTTGCGGCGGCGGATATGTTGCGGCGCAATGGCTACGCCGGGCCCCTGGCCATGGTCAGTGCCGACGATGCTGCGCCGTACGATCGCCCGAACGTCTCAAAGGACTATCTGGCGGGGACCGCACCCGAGGAATGGATGCCGCTTCGCAGCACCTCCTACTACTCAGAGCAGCGGATCGATTTGCATCTCAAGCAACGCGTCACGTCAATCGACACGGCCGGTCGGTTGGCGCACCTGGCCGACGGCCGGCAGCTGGCCTATGGCGCCTTATTGCTCGCGACCGGCGTGGAACCGATCCGCCTCGCCGTTTCCGCCACGTCGGGGTCGCGCATTTTCTATTTGCGAACGCTCGCGGACAGTCGTGCCATTATTGCGGCCGCTGCCCAGGCAAAGACGGCGCTGGTCGTGGGAGCGAGTTTCATCGGACTCGAGGTGGCCGCCTCGCTGCGCGCTCGCGGCCTCGAGGTGCACCTGGCGGGGCTCGATTCGGTTCCCTTGCAGCGCGTGCTCGGCCCCGTCGTCGGCGCGTTCGTGCAGAGGCTCCACGAATCAAAGGGCGTCACCTTTCATCTGGGGCAATCGGTGGTCCGCGTCGATGCCAACCACGTGACGCTGAGCGGTGGCACCATCCTCCCGGCAGATTTTGTGGTGATGGGGGTCGGCGTGAAACCCGATCTTGCGCTGGCCGGGCAGGCCGGCCTTCTGATCGATCGCGGAGTCCTCACCAACGAGTTTCTGGAAACGAGCGTGCCCGGCGTGTTCGCCGCCGGTGACATTGCCCGTTGGCCGGATCCACATTCCGGCGAGCGCATCCGGGTCGAACACTGGGTCGTCGCACAGCGTCAGGGCCAGATTGCCGCACGCAATATTCTCGGTGCCCGCGAGCCCTGTGCCATCGTGCCGTTCTTCTGGAGCCAGCATTACGAGGTGGCGATCAATTACGTCGGGCATGCCGAGCAATGGGATGTCTCGGCCATTGACGGCTCGCTCGAATCGCGGGACTGCGCCATCAGCTATCGGCGCGGCGAGCGCACCCTGGCGGTCGCCACGATCTCGCGCGACCTGCAAAGCCTGCGGGCGGAACACGCGTTTGAAGCGCCGTGAATCGGCCGCAGACGGGCGCGTCAGCGCCGCGGTTGTGCGCCGATCAAATGGGTGGTTTTTGGTCCGTCGCCGATTTGAAAGTGTCGAACGACCTGTTCCGTGATGCGATCGGCCTTGGTCACGCGCTGATGCTGCCGGAGGTGATCCAGCCAGGAGTCGGTCAAAAAGGTCTCGATGAAACGGCCTTCCTTCGAAGGATCCTCGAACACCCCCCAGTCGTAAGCGCCATCCCGACGACGCTCGCGTGCGCTGCGCCGGAGGGCGTGCAGAAACGGCTCGCGATTCTTCGGATCGATATGGTATTCAACGGTCACCAGCACGGGTCCACGGTCTGGCTCTATCGCGCTGGTCGTGATCGGGGACGGCCAGTGCATGGAGGGTGACAAATCGTCCACCGCGCCCGTTTGAACCTTCCACCGGCGTGTGAGTGGAATCGCGATGATCGCACCCACCGCGGCGACGAGCAGAGCGGGGCTCAAGCCGACCCGGGCCGCAAGCTCGCCCCAGATCGCGCTGCCGATCGTCAGTGCGCCGAACATGACGGTCACGTAGACCGCGAGCCCCCGACCGCGGACCCATTCCGGTAGCGCAACCTGTGCGGACACATTGAGACTTGTGACGGCACAGATCCACGACGCTCCCGCGATGAGACTCGCTGCAATCGCGGTGGCCGGATCGCGGGCGAGCGCGAACAACGCTGTCGCCACCGCGCTTGCGAGCGTGGCGATCGAGACCAGCCGATCGGCGCCCAACTTCTCCCGCAGCCATCGCAGCCGGAATGCGCTGCCCACCGCCGAAGCGCCGATGATGCCGAGCAATAACCCGTACAGCGCCGGGCCCCCGGCAATCTGGCTTCGCGTGACCAGCGGCAATAGCGCCCAGTAAGCGCCGGCGAAGACGAAGAATGCCATGGCCCGGATCAGCGTCGCGCTGAGATTCGGGTTGTAGCGCGCGTGGCGTAGACCCGTGCGCATTGCATTACCGAACCGCTCGGGCGGCAGTGGCGAACCGCCTTTGCTTTTCGGCAAGCGCCAGCGCACGAGGGCCACGATGACGCCCAAGTTGCTGAAGGCATTCACCCAGAATGGTGCCGCAATGCCGATCACGCCGACGAACAGACCGCCGAGTGCCGGTCCGACGGCGCGGCTGACATTGATGCCCACGCTGTTTGCCGCAACCGCGGCCGTCAGATTGGATTTTGGCACGAGATCCGGAACCACCGCCTGCCACGCGGGGGCTGTGACGGCGGACCCCACGGTCACGATGAAGCTGAATGCCAACAGGCTGATCGGCGTGATCAGGTGAAGCCAAACGAGCGCGGCAAAAGCGGTCGAGGTGATCATGATCGCGGACTCGCCGACGATCAACAGGCGGCGCCGGTCCACGATGTCCGCCAGCGCGCCTGCCGGAATCGCGAACAGAAACATCGGCAGGCTGTTCGCCACCTGCACCAGCGAGACGATGAACGGGTCCGGGTTGAGGCTCGTCATGAGCCAACCCGAGGCGACGTTGTACATCCAGCCGCCGATGTTCGACACCACGGTCGCGGTCCAAATCACCGCGAATATCCGGATGCGAAACGGTGCCCACGCGCCGGCCGCCGTGGGCGCAGGGACAGAAACCGTAGGCGGCTTCGCTGGAGGGGCGTTCATGACTCATGCTAACCCGCAGGTGGGTGTTTCGCGCGCCCTGCCGGTTGATTCCGACAGCCCGCGTGCCCGGCCAGCGGCATCCGAGGGATGCGTGGGTCGGGTACCGGCAACAGATCCTCGCCGAAGCGGCCGCCTTGCGGGCACGCAGCGCATCCCACAACGCGATGTGTTCGGCCGTGCCCGCGGATTATGCCGGGCTGGTGGCGCATTGCCGGCAAAGCCGCGCAGAACTGCTGGCGGCGAGCGCCGCCTATCAGGAGCATCTCGCGACCTACCGCCAGGACATCGCCCAGCCGTTCGCGGCGCCGGCGGCGAGCGCAAGTAAAACCATCACCCGCAACGGCAAGATCTATCAAGCCGCGGGCCCGCTCGTCCCCCTGGGCCTGGCACTGCGGCGTCGCGATGCGCGGATGGTCGCGCTGCTGCTCGACTATGGGGGCGACCCCAACCCCTGGCTACCGAGTCAGCGCGAGGCTATCGCCCGTGATTTTCCCGATACGGACGCGCAACTCCCCGCCGCAGTTTCCGCAGGGCTCGATCCAACCCGACGACTTTCGCCAGCTCCTCGGCGCGTCGGCCTTCGCGGCGGGAACACTCGGGCAACAGATCTTCGATACCATGCTGGCGCGCAGCCTCGACCGTGTACCCGCGCCATCGGAGGAGGCGCGGCAGCATGCCGCGATCGGCGCTGCGCTGGCCGCGAGGCCCGCGCGCCCGAGCACGCTCGCCACGGCCGCTCTCGAATTCGAGGCTGCACTGAGGCTTGCGCCATGGATGGATGACTGGCGCCGCGATGCATGTGTGCTCGAAAGCGTGGCGGGGCTGATGGCCCGTACCCAGGGCAGCTGCAATGCCTACCTCGTCTTTCGCCCCGACGATGCCGAGATCAAGGCGAGGTTGGAGGCGGTCGCTCGTCAATCGGCAGGCGGTCAGCAACCGTCGGGCTGAGCGGGCAACGATCCCGTACCTGGCCCTCGTGCTCCTGCGCTATTCTAGGGGGCACGTGCTGTCGATAGTCCAATGCCCCCTCGCCGAGGATGCGCTGCTGCGCACCTACTTGGGCGAAATACACCCCGAGCGTTGGGCCGGTCAGGGCGATTGCTTTTGCGCCACCGTGCCGGCGTCGGTGCCCTTGAGCGAATTCGTATTCGCCTTCTATACGTCGCCGGTATTTCGGATTGAGCGCGGGATCCTGGCGATCATCCTCGGTGCGCGGTCCACGGAGACCCAAGCCCGGGCGGTCGCGGACGGATCCCGGGATTCCTTTGCGGTGTGGCGGATGGGGGCGCGCACCGGGACCCAGTTGGTCATGTGCGACCGGTACGGCAAGACGCGGTCTTGGTTTCGGGTGGTACCCGCAGAGACGGGCGGGACATTGTTGCAGTTCGGGTCCGCCGTCGCCTCACGTCGCGACGGTCCGGCGGGTGTTGCACGACCATCGATTGTGTTTCGGTGGTTGCGGCGATTCCACGTGCTTTATTCGCAGGTCCTGTTGTGGTCGGCGACACGAGGCATTATGAATGGGCGCCCCGGCGCGAGTGCAGCCGATTGATCGCCATGAAAGCCAGTTTGAAGCTCTTGGAGCGGGAAACCGGACTGTTGTCTAGACTCAGGCGCGCCTTGGTGCGGGCGCCAACGCCGTTCAATTACCCCGGGGATCATGCCATGCATCGATGGTGCACAGCTTTGCTAATGGGACTCATGTCTCTGGCCGCGACCGGCACCACGCTCGCTGACAGCGTGACGGCACCGCCATCGGCCGGCGAACTGCTGCGGGAGTTGGTAGAGATCAACAGCACGCACGCGCACGGCTCCACCGAAGCGGCCAAGGCGCTGGCCGCGCACTTTCTCGCCGCCGGCTTCGCGGCGCAAGATGTCACGTTCCTGGCACCTGCCGATCATCCGAGCAAAGGTAATCTCGTCGTGCGCCTCCGCGGTCGCGGGCGGGGACGTCCCATTCTGTATATCGGACATCTCGATGTCGTCGAGGCCAGGCGAGAGGATTGGAACTACGATCCGTTCAAGTTGACGGAGCATGACGGGTGGCTGTATGGCCGTGGGGTCATCGACATGAAAGGCCAGGACGTAGCCATGGCGGTCGCTCTGATGCGCCTGAAACGGGAGGGTTTCGAACCGGCACGCGACTTGATAGTGGCCTTTACTGCTGATGAGGAGGCGGGCGGCGATGCCAATGGCGTCAGCTGGCTGCTGGCCACACATCGAGATCTTATCGATGCACAGATCGTGATCAACCCCGACGGCGGCGAAGCCTTTCGATGACTTGGACGATGGCCGCGCCCACGGACGGGACGAACGGATCGGAGCGCAGGCCTTTGATCAGGATGTCGAGTTCACTTACCGCTTGATGAAGGCGCTCGCCCGGAGTTGAGCCGTCGTGCGCAAGAGCACCTACGCCAACCACCGCGCCAACCGGCCAATCCGTCGGTGGCGCAGCTGCCGCGCCGGCGGCCGTTTCGAGACTGCGGTTTGCGTTTGGGTGTTGTTGGGCGACTTCGGTGATTGCGTGCACGGGGTGGACGTTGTTGCAGTTCGAATCCGCCGTTGTCTGCGACCGGGAAATCATGCCGATTCGATTTGTACCTGACGAAATGACGTCAGTATCGATTTGACGAGTCCGGCATCCATCGCATCCAAGCATGAGCCGGAATCAAAAAAATCGTTTTCCCCGATCAACGCTTCGACGTCCGCTGGAAGGAGCGCTTGGAATCCCATGCTCCAGTCGGAAAAACTTCGGGTTGCGATGGGTTCTCTGACGAAGACGAATATGCGCTTGTGCCGGGGATCCTTGCTAATCGTCGCCAAGAGATGATCGATCGACGTTTCAGTGCCTTCGATGATCTGCAGAAAATTGCCATTGATGTAGGCAAGCATGCCGGTGATCCCCACGGCCGCGTTGGCATTGCGGGATTTCTTCAACAACTCAGGCAAGTCGTCTTCGCGAAAATCGGCGCTGGCGACGCTCGAATAGATGCAGTGGATCAACGATGTCATCAAAGGGGGTACCGACGGCTGGCTATTCTGGGAATCATCGGCGGCTCGAGCCAAAACTGAACTGTCGATATGACTGTGCTTTATTATAAATTTTGCAACAATCGGCGTCGGGAGGTCGTATGGAAGGCCAAGTGGCCCTCATACGCTCGGTATATCGGTGGCCCATTCACAGGAGGAGCCTGCACCGGGTTATGTCGGTTGCGACCAATTGATGCATGGCGGGAGGCCGGCGGGCGGGCCAACGCCGCGGCGTTGGGACACTGCAACTCGGGCGTGAAAGGCCGGCGCGATTCCCAGGTGCGAAGCTCATTCGGCACGCAGTCGCATAGCCCTCGCGATCAGCGACGATGGCGCTTGGGGGCACAGCGCAACGTATGGAGATCTCGTGGCAGATGATCGGGACGCCCTGGGTCGACGCCAGAAGAGGATCCGGTTCCGAGGCGTCATTGGGCCACGAAGACGAATCCGCTGTTTGTACGATACCGCACGTTAGTGTTGGTGGAATCCACGTAGACTCGATGCTTCGGTAACTACTGGCGGATCTCGGACTGTCCGGAGAGACATTCCATGGCGCAAACGATAAACATAGGATGCCACGGCGGATTCATCCGAAAATCGGGAACACCCATATGTGGATAAATGAAATGAGTCGGCAAGCCAGCGTCGAATTGCTGGCGCGCGCCAGACTTTGCCGGGTGGGCTGTTCCCATGACGGCCAACCCTACGTTACGCCGATGTATTGCGCGTATGACGGCAGCAACCTCTACGGCTTCTCCACGCTTGGGCAAAAGATCACTTGGATGCGCGCGAACCCGTCGGTTTGCGTGCTCGCTGACGAAATAGTAAGCCCCCAGAACTGGGCGTCGGTGATCGTTCTTGGAAAATATGAAGAGTTGACCGATGCGCCTCACCTGGTTACGCATCGTCAGCACGCCTACAATCTTCTGCAAACGCACCCCGTATGGTGGGAACCCGGCTATGTGGAGACAATGCTTCACGGGACGCCACGTCTGATGGAGTTTCTGTATTTCAGGATTCATATCGAGCAAATCAGCGGCCACCGCGGCACGCCGGACCCCGCAGGTTTGGCGGATACCGCAGCGCCGCGGGGAACCGGTCGCTGGTTTCGCAGAATTCTCGGCCGCTCCGAGGAGCAAAGCGGCGATCGTTTAGTGATCGCGGTCGCGAGCCGGCTTCCGGCCATCAACGCCGGCCTTGAATGACCTGGAACAGAATCATCACCACCGCGATGATCAGCAGGACGTGGATGACGCCGCCCATCGTGTACGAGGTGACGATACCGAGAAGCCAAAGAATGATCAATACGACCGCAATGGTGTACAGCATGGCGTGCCTCGCGTTTGGTTTCAGGTAGGACTTGTCTCAGCTGAGACTTGAAGCGGCATTTCGAGTGGAGGGCATTGAACGTCGGCATCGCAGCACGTCGGGCATCGCCGGAGTGACCGTCTTGACGGATCGGGAGATCTCCAGCAGACGATCGGTTTCCCGCTCCATTTGCGTAGGGAGGAATCTCACAATAGTCGACTGTTCAGTCATTTTGGATAAGCAAACACACCTAGCTGCTCTGTATGTTACCGCACATACGGACCGGTTGCGCGGAACGACGCAGGGCGGGCCTCAAAAAGGCGATTCCCGGCGGCTTCGCAGACTGCGGTCATTTGCCGGCAGGTACCGCCTTCGTCCCGTTGATGCCGATCAATCCAATCAGGAACCCGCCGCCCGCCGGGTCCAGACAGGCCGAGGCGTGCATGCGGCGAATCTCCGCGTCCGGCGTCGACCGCAGTGGCAGCTCGGTGAATCCGGTGGGGGCACCCTCAGCGACCCGCGCGAGTACCGCGCGCATTGCCGACACGCCCTCCGGAGTCAGGAAGTTCTCCAGCGAACGGCCGCGCAGGAAATCGCGCTCGAATCCAAGCAGCATCGCCCCCATCTGATTCAGCTCTCGCAGCACCGAGTTCAAATCCAAAGTCAAAAGGCCGACCGGGGCGCTGTCGTAGAGTTGTACCTGCCGATTGAAGGACGCTTCCAGCTCGAGGCGCGAGCGACGCAGCTCCTCGTCCTGCAGATCCACCTCAACCTGGTGGACCTGCAGCTCATGCAGCAAGGCGAGCGCGTCCGGTGCGGTCGACGGCGATGAGGCAAGTTCGTAGATCACTCCGAGGGCGGCCGTTGCGTCCGCGCGCGCTTGCCGTTGCGCGTCCCGCCCCCTCAAATGCGCGACCGCACGGGTACGCAGAACATCCAGGCGATTCGGATTGCGCGGACCTGTCGTCATCATTGCACCTCGTTGATCGTGTGATGCCGGAAACTTTCAATAGTCGGCCAGTTTACTCTGGATTTCGCAGCCGGGACTCCAGTTGCTTGGCGGCGGTGATGTCGACGAAGGTGATCACGGCGCCCTGAATGACGTTGGCCACGGTGCGGTACGGCATGATGCGCACCTTGAACCAATGCGCATCGCTTGTCGAGATCTCCTTTTCGCTGAATGCGAGGGTGCGCAAGGTATCCTTTGCGTCCGCGTGCAGTTCAGGATAATTCAGCGTCGTGGTGAGGTCGCTGAGTGGACGGCCGATATCGGCATCCCGCAGATTGATGATGCGCTTGATCCGTTCGGTGAAGCGGCGCACGTTCAGATCCTTGTCCAGAAACAGCGTGGCGATATCGGTGCTGTTGAGCAGGTTTTGCATGTCGCTCTGGGCGAGCGCCAGGTCGTCGAGCTTTGATTGCAGTTCGCCGTTGATGGTCTGCAACTCCTCGTTCATCGACTGGGCTTCTTCCTTGGAAGTGGTGAGCTCCTCGTTGGCGGACTGCAACTCCTCATTCGTTGATTGCAGCTCCTCGATGGCCGCCTGCCGTTCCTCCTCGGAGGCGCGCATGGCTTCGCGCAGCGACTTGAGTTCCTCCTGAAAACGCATGAGCTCGGCTGCGATCGCAGGGTCGATCGCGTCGGCGCGCTTCTTGTGCCGCGAACTTTCGGCCAGGGGAGCCGCGACCTCGCGAAACACAACCATCGCCATGCCTTCGAACGCCTTCGGCTCGTCAACTGCCTCGACCGTGATATGGAGTTGGTGTGTCGTATTGCCGTCGAGGCGAAGTCCGTGCACTTCGATTGCCCTGTGCTCCTTGACCGCGCGCCGCAACGCGACGGCGAGCTGTGTGCGGATGGCGGGCCGGGCCATCACGTGAATATTCCAGTTCGCCTTGCCGGCCGCCGGCTCCAGATACTGGCCCGTGTGTCCGCTGATGTAGAGGATATCCCCGAGTCCGTTTACCAGGACGGCCGCCGGTGAGAACTTCTGCAGCAGCAACTGGTCCGCCAGCGCCTGAAGGTTCGCGGTAGGGGGTGACTGCGGCAGCATGGCGGACTCCTGCGCAGGCGCGCGCGCTGAAACACGTCGATAGACAGGAAAAGCCACGGAACCGAGCACCGCACCGTTCGGGCTGCGCCGGTAAAGTCGCGACTTGGATGATAGAGGCGGAAACAGATTCTGCGCACTCCCCACGGTTTCGGACCCGCCGAGCATCAATATGCCGCCCGGAAGCAGGCTATAGTGGAACAGAGGCAGGAGGCGCCTTTGAAGCGTGGCGTTGAAGTAAATCAAGAGATTACGGCAGCAAAGCAAATCGAGCCGGGTGAACGGCGGGTCCATGATCAAGTCGTGTTGGGAAAAAAGCACCATGTCGCGAATGCGCGTGTCGATGACGTAGCCGTCACCCTGAGTCCGGAAAAAGCGCGCCAGGCGATCCTGCGAGACATCGGCAGCAATCGACGCGGGGTAGCGTCCCCGCCGGGCGAACGCAATCGCATCCGCATTGAGGTCCGTGGCAAAGATCTGAAGCGTGGCGGCGTGGCCGGCCAATCGCTCGCGTGTCTCCGTAAACAGCATTGCGAGCGAGAAGGCCTCCTCGCCGGTAGAGCACCCGACCACCCACGCACGGAAGCGCCGGTCGGGCTCGATGCGGGCGAACTGGCCCGGGAGAACGGCGGAGGCGAGTTCATCCCAAGCTTCGGGGTCCCGGAAGAAGCTCGTCACCCCGATCAGCATCTCCTTGAAGAGCAGATCGATTTCCGATGGATTTGCGGGCAGGAAGGCTGAGTATTCGGCCATGCGCTTGAAGCCGTGTATGGCCATGCGCCGTTCGATGCGACGCCGCAGCGTGCTCGGCTTATAAAGCGTCAGATCATGCTTGTTGCGCGCCCGCAGCACTTCGAGGATGGAATCCAGGGCTCCGGCCGAAGCATCTTTGGTGCCGTAAGCGGAACTGGTTGCGCCGGATGGCGCGCCCACGACGCGCAGAATGCGCTCCGGCAGATCGGCGGCGAGCCCAACGACATCCGCCGCTCCGGCCGCGATGGCGCTTTTCGGCATCGAATCAAACTGTGCCGAGGAGGGATCCTGCGCAAGGGTCAAGCCGCCCTGTGTCTTGATCGCCTGCAGACCGAGTGTCCCATCCGACCCCATGCCCGATAATACGACTCCAATGGCGCGGGCCCCCTGATCGCCGGCGAGCGAGCAGAACAGCACGTCGATGGGCAGCCGCATTCCGCGGGGCTCGCTTGGCTCCGCGAGACGCAGTAAACGGTCTTTCACCGTGAGTTCGGTGTTGGGAGGAATCACGTAGACGGAGTTGGGTTCGACCCGCATGGACGTCGTCGCCTCACGTACGGGCATGGACGTCGCCCGTTGCAGCAGTTCGGTCAGCATCGCTTTGTGCGTCGGGTCCAGATGTTGCACGACGATGTAGGCGAGCCCGCTCGCTGCCGGCACATGAGCCAGGAACTGCTCCAGGGGCTCGAGACCGCCCGCGGAGGCACCCAGTCCAACGATCTGCGTCGGCAGGCTTTCCTCTTCCGGGGGATTGCTCGCGGGCATCGGGGTGTTCATGGGCGGTCCTGGGGGCATTGTCCATCGAAACGGCCGCCGTTGCGCCGGAGATTTTTCCGCCTTCCGGAGGGGTTGGCAGCCCAACCCCTTGATAATGCTAAGGTGGCTCACCGGACAATACTGACCCGGAGGCGAACTGGGTGCAGCTCACACAACAACCCGGAGGTACGCCATGAATTCCCTTCATGGCTTCATCACGTCCAAAAAAAGTCGTGCCCCATGCAGGGCCATTCCAGTCGCGCCTCCACGATCAGCGGGATTGAGCAGGCTCCGATCGGGCGCGTTGCAGCCTGGGGCCGAAGGACAGGACAAAAATGGCGATGACCAGCAGTGCGGCGCCCGCCAATTCCGCGTGGGTCGGCACCGGACCCATGGACATCCGCGCCAGGATGAATGCCGTGGTCGCCCCGGCGAGCACGCTGGCCGAGCGCTCCAGCGGCACGCAATAAGTGTTCTCGCGCCGGTCCATCAGGATCAGAATGGCCAACACGGATATCAGCACCAGCAACACGGCTACCGCGGCGACCCAGGGCATTTGATTGCTCACCCAGATGTGCACGAAGCCGAATCCGAGCTGTCCTCCTTGGGGACCGAAGTCGAGAGCCGACAGCACCGCCATGACCAATACCGCGACGGGAATGGCGACGATTTTCTCCTCGACGAAATAACCCTTGACCGTGTCCGGATCGTCGGTCTTTCCGACCCGGGTCATCACCGCCAGCCGCACAAAATATCCCAGCGTGTAGAGCACCACGGTGACGATGGCGAGCGGCGGCAGATACAGGCCGCCGCGCATCCGGATCGTCATGGCGAGACCGACGCTCACCAGCAGCAGGGCGGTCCACGAATACCAGCGTACGCGCCGTCCCGCCATCAGGTCGACCAGCGGCGCGATCACCAGCACGTCGCCGCGCATCAGCAACTGCATGAACGGAATGCTGACCCCTTGAAAGGTGAAGGACAAAGGTACGGTGAACAGCAGCATGGCGGTGCCGATCCCCGAGGCCAGCGTCCATCGCGTCGGGAACGGCAGCGACAGTCCGGCGATGCGCATGCGATGGGCGTATCCCAGCCAGCCGCTCCACCACGCAAACAGCAGCGTCAGGGCGGCGCTCAGAATCGTGGTCGCTGGCAGTATCTCGAGGCCCGTCAGGGGGCGCCCGAAGGGTGCATACGGAATCGTCGACAGCCAACGCACCAGCACCGCATACGGAACGTAGAGCAGAAAATACAAGAGCGCCAATGATTCAATCGGAATGCGGCGATACGAGATGACGGCGGGAGTCCGCATCAGCCGCTGCCGCGGATGATGAGCTCGAATCCCACATCCACGATACGCTCCTTGATCTTCTGACCCTGCGCACGCTTCATCAGAAACGCCGCCGATTGTTGCCCGATGGCCTTGCCGTCGATCTTCACCGAAGTCAGGGACGGATTGAGCTCCGACGCAAAATCAGAATCGCCGAATCCGATCACCGCGATGTCCCTGGGCACCCGGATGCCGCGATGACGCAACTCGTCGAGTGCGCCGTGGGCAGCCCAGTCCGAAGAGCACACGACCAATTCGGGCCGGCCGCCCGCATCCAGATGCGCCGCCACCGCGCTGCGGCCGTTGCCGTAGGTGGTGCTGGCCGCAAAGCTCGTGACCGAAGGTTCCGGAAATCCCTGCTCGAGCAGTACCTTGGCGAATCCATGACGGCGGGCGACCGCGCGGACGCCTGCGGCAGACACCACCAGGACTTTGCGTCGCCCGGTCTTGGTCGCGTGCATGCCCACCGCACGCCCGACCGCTTCATGCGAGAAGCCCACCACCATGTCGATCGGATCGCTCGGCAGATCCCAGGTCTCGATGGTCGGTATCGCCGAGGCAATGAGCTTGGCGCGGGCGTTGTTCGGCACCACCGCACCACTCAGGATGATGCCATCCGGGCGCCGACCGATGATCGACAGGAGCTGACGTTCGGCGTGTTCATCGTTCGGTCCTGTCAGCGCCAGCACCACGTTGTAGCCACGCTCGGCGAGCGAGTCGGAGATCTCCTGGATGGTGCTCGAGAAGATCGAGTTGGTTATCGTGGGGATCACCGCGGCAATCAGCTGGGTACGCGCCGAAGACAGGCCTCCGGCCAGCAGATTCGGCACGTAACCCAGATCATTCACGGCCGTCTGCACGCGCAGTGTCGTGCGCTGCGTCAGCCTCTGCGGTGCGTTGAAGAACCGCGATACCGTCGCTGTCGACACGCCGGCGGCTTCAGCCACCGTATCAATCGTCACTTCGGCAGGCCGTGGCGTACGTTTGATGTCTTTGCGCGATGCCGTCTTCTTTTTCACGGATTTGCCGCTTGCTTTTGGGGGCGCATCATCGCCGCTGGCGGGCGGCAGTGCAAGCGCTTACAGTGGGTGCTGATCGACGGCCGTAACCAGACTGATTTGTGTCAGCGTGTTTAATCGGTAAAATATCGATATTCTCCAGGCGTGCGGGTCACAAAAAAATGCCAGCGCATCCAGCCACGCGAGCCGTAACCGACGGTGGATACCGGCATGCCTAGCGCCGCGACGATCCGGCCGTCGCTGCTGCTCATGGGCAGGAGCCGTGCCAACGACGTGTGGCACCGCCTGCGCGAGGACATCCTGACCGGTGTATTCCGTCCCGGCACGCGCCTGCGCTTCGAGCGGTTGAAGCTGGTCTATGGGGTATCGTTCGCCACCCTGCGCGAGGCGCTGTCGCGGCTGGTCGCGGAGAATCTGATCGTCGCGGACGCGCAGCGCGGTTTCAGCGTCACGCCGATTTCCATCGAGGACCTGCTCGACATCACCCGCATGCGCGTCATGGTCGAATCGGAGGCCATTCGCCTGTCGGTTAAAAATGGCGGCGAAGAATGGCGCACCTCGGTGCTGCGGGCTTTCCACCTCATGGAACGCGCGGAGCTGGTCGAAAAGCTGCCGAACCCCGGCTGGAGCGAAGCCCATCGCGCCTTCCATGCCCGCCTGGTGGCGGCCTGCAAGTCGCCATTGTTGATCGATTTTTGCGGACGGCTGTTCGACAGCGCGGTCCGCTACCGCAACATCTCCATGCGCCATCGCACCTATGCGCGCAAGAAATCGCTCGAGCACCGCGAAATGATGGAATCCGCTTTCGCCGGCGACGCGGCCAAGACCGTGACGCTCATCGGCAAGCACATTTGGGAGACCACCAACAACGTCATCGCCGCGATTCAAAACGCGCGGCCCGATGCGGAATTACCGCCCGCTGCGACATCGGCGGCGCTCCGCGCGCCCACCGCGCGCCGCAGCCGGCCCGCGCCGCGCAAGAGCCCCGCACTGCGGACCGCCCGATACCGCAAAAAGTGAGCCGCGCCCGCTACGGCGACAAACCGGTCGACTACCCGGGCGAGAACGTCCGCCAATGTCAGCGCAAACGGCCGTCAGTGCCGGCCGGCATCCGCCTCCCGTTCGGCGGCGATGGGGTTGGTCAGGGTGCCGATGCCCCCGATCTCCACGCTGCAGGAATCGCCGTCTTTCATATAGATCGGCGGTTTGTGCGAGAAGCCGGCGACGCCGCTGCGGATCAGCACGTCGACCATCCCCACGCCGATCGCCATCACCCGGATCAGCACCTGGCCCGGGCCGGCAGCGGGTGTTACGTGAGCAACAATTGGCTGCCGTCCCTGTTGGTGGAACGCGCATTCAGCACCAGCCAGGCGAGTTTTTCGGCCGCGCTGTTCACCAGCGGCGGTGCGGTCGGAACCATCGTAGTGGGTCTGCTGCTGGGCGTCGCCACGCGCGGCCAGATGACCGTTGCTGTATTCACCGGCTGCGTCGTTGCGCTGTTCGCGCTAGCCTTCGCCAACGGCGTCGGCCTGATCATGCCGGCGGTTTTCGCCCTCGGCCTGTTCGTGACCACGGCCAAGAACATGCTGTATGGCGTCGCGCCGCTCTTCTGGCGCTGACCCGCATGCATGAGCCGGATGATCTGAATGTTTCAGGAGATGCCACCGATGCCCTCATTGATCGAAATTGAACTTAAGTCCGGGATCGCGATCCTGCGCCTCAATCGTCCGGAGAAGCGCAATGCCATGTCGGATGAGATGCGCGCCGAACTCGTGGCGGCCCTGCGCACTGCCGCCGCGGACGATGCGGTGCGGGCGCTCGTGATCACCGGCGCCGGCAAGGGGTTTTGTGCCGGCGGCGACATCGCCGGGATGCAGCACCGCCTGGAGGCACCCGTGGGTCAGGCCGGATTCAGCGGCTGGAAGCGTCAGCTCGGGGTCCATCACGCCGTGGCGATGCTGCATCGCCTGCCGAAGCCCACCCTCGCCGCGGTGAATGGCGCGGCGGCGGGACTCGGCGCGGACCTGGCGCTCGCCTGCGATTTCGTCGTGGCCTCGAGCGCCGCGAGCTTCGCCTGGTCCTACGTCCACCGCGGACTGATCCCCGACGGCGGCGGTCTGTATTTCCTGCCACGACGGGTGGGGTTGTCGCGCGCCAAGGAGCTCATATTCAGCGGCCGGGCGGTGGATGCGAACGAGGCGCTGACGCTCGGCATCGCGGATCGCCTGAGCGCCCCGGACAATCTCCTCGCCGAGACCTGCGCCTGGGCGGCCGAAATCGGCGCGGGTTCGGCGACTGCGATCGCCCTGGGCAAATCCATCCTCGATCAGTCATTCGAGCTGACCGCCGAGCAGGTGTTCGACCAGGGCAGCCAGGCACAGGCCGTGTGCTATACCAGCGACGAGCACCGCAGCGCCGTCAACGCTTTCCTGGAGAAACCCGCCGCCAAGCCAGGCGCCAAGCCAGCCGCCAAGCCGTGAATGCCCGAGACGCCATCGCGAGGCTGATGCGGCCCGCGAGCATCGCCGTGGTGGGCGCCTCCGCGGACGCCTCCTAGACCACCGGCAAGCCAGGTAGGCCGATCCGAGGCCGGCATGCGCGCCGTCGTATCGCACACCGGCGCGCTGGCGGGCGCCGACCGCATGTACGACGCCCTGTTCGAACGGCTGGGAGTCATCCGCGCGCAGCGCTACGCGGACCTCCTGGACATGTCCATGGCCTTGTCGCCGCAGCGGGTGCTGCGTGGCCGGCGCGTGGCCATACTCACCTCGACCGGCGGCGCCGGCTCGCTCGTGTCCGATAGCCTGGGGCTGGCGGGATTCGCGACCCCGCCACCCGACGGGGCCACCGCTGAACGCCTGCGCAAATTGCAGGCGGACTCCCAAGCCGTGCTGGACCGCAATCCCATCGATGTGACCCTGGCAGGCCTCAAGCCCGACCTGCTGCAGGCGGCCCTCGATGCGGTGACCGAAAGTCCCGGTTACGAGGCCGTCGTGGTGGTGGTGGGATCCTCGAGCCTGGCGCGTCCGGATCTGGTTGCCGGCGTGATTCGCAACGTTCTACCGAGATCGGACAAGCCGATCCTGGGTGGCCGCATCGTGCTGAAGGTTCTGAGCCGCGACATCACCCATAAGAGTGACGTGGGCGGCGTCGCCGTGGACGTCCCGCCGGCCGAGGTGGCCGCGCGTTTGGAATCCATGGCGCGCGAGGTTCAGGCACGCACGGGCTCAAGGCCGGGACGCTTTCTGGTGCAGACGCTGATCAGTGGCGGGATCGAATTGATCGTCGGACTGCACCGGGATCCGGTCGGGGCGGCCTTGCTGGTCGGGATGGGCGGTGTCACCGCGGAACTTCTGGGCGATCATGTGCTGCGCATACTGCCGCAGGCGGGAGGCTTGGACGAGGAGGAGGCGCTGGAACTGGTCGAGGGCCACGGCGTCGCGGCGGCCGATGGGATTGTGGTTCTGAAGTGATGCCGGCGCAAAACCCCTTGTGGATTCCGGCGACCTACGCCGCCGGCCGGCCCGCCAGCCCGCGCGGTTCGGTACACGGATGGGGATCCGGGCGCCGCGGCTCGCGGGACCCCAGCCCATGTCCGCTCCGAGCGGCACATTGCGCAGGACGGTCTCGATGGCGACGATCTGCCCATCCACCACCTTGAACAGTTCCCCACGTACTGGAGCTTCAATTTCCGCTTGCATCCAGGGTAATTTTGCGGCATCCTGATAAAAATTGCGTTATAGCGCAATACAAATCGGTCCAGACGGATGGCTGGATAGCCTGGGGGAGAGCAAATGAACTTAGCGAATTGGAAGCTGGGCTTATTGGCCAGCGCTTGCGCCTTGACGATCCCGGCTGTGGCCTGGGCGCAGTCCACCAACAATGCGATCTCTGAGGTAGTCATCACCGGTACGCGCGCGGTGACGAACGGCAATGAAGCGCCGACGCCCGTCACTGTAGTCACTCAGACCGACCTTCAAGCCTTGTCGCCGCTTGGCATTGCTGACGCTTTGGAGACGCTGCCACAATTCAATGGGTCGTCGTCGCCATCCCGCAACTCCTACACAATTCCCGTCAATGAATCGACGGCGACCAACCTCGATTTGCGCAACCTGGGGCCTCAGCGCGTCCTGACGTTATTTGACGGGATGCGCTTGGTGCCCGAGGCCAACACCGGCCTGGTGGACGCCAGCCTGATTCCGCAGATGCTGGTCCAGCGGGTTGACGTGGTGACCGGCGGCGCCTCGGCGGCCTACGGCTCCGACGCCGTGTCCGGCGTGGTCAACTTCATCCTGGACAAGAAATTCACCGGGGTTTCCTACCTGGCCCAAGGTGGCATTTCACAACAGGACGACGACCGCAACGGACGCCTCGGCATCGCGGCGGGGCAGAACTTCTTCGACGGACGGCTGCATCTGGAAGGCAGCGCGGAATATACACACTCCGATGGCATCGGGGCCGTGTCAGATCGTCCGCTGGGGCAAAACAACTCGGCCCAACTGGGGCTGTTGGGGGCCAGCCCGACGCCCGGCACCGCTGCCAATCCCTTCACCTACCTGACGGGGGTTCAAAACCTCAATCTGGCGTACGGCGGCTACCTATATCCGAAGACCGGCAATGCGAACCACGGGACGATCTTCGGTCCGGGCGGCACTCTGATCACGCCCGTGGACGGGACCATCATTGGCTCCAACTGCGTCAACTGCAACTTCGCCTCTCACGATCCAAATCTCGTCACGTTGATTCCTTACGAGAGCAAGGACCAATTATTTGCTCGCGCCGACTTCGAGGCGACCGACCACATCAATGTGTTTGTGCAAGGCCTATACGGAGACGCCCGCGCCGGAGAGAACACTGACGGCACGATCAGCCGGCCGAGCCCGACCACGGCATTCTCTATTTATTCAAACAATGCCTACCTGAACCAGATTTCGCCGACCCTCGCCGCCTCGATCCCGGCCAACGGCGATTATCTGTCCCGCATGAGCATCGACCTTGGCGACGCCAACTCGCTCAAGACCGATAATTCGACCTATATGGCGACCGTCGGCGCCAACGGCGATATATTTGATCGCTTCAAGTGGGACGCTGAGTATTCCCATTCCCACTCCGAACAGTCTCTGGACTTGTACAACCTCGATAACGTCAGGACCCGTGCAGCGATCGACGCCGTGGTCAATCCGGCCAATGGCCAGATCGTCTGCAATGTGACCTTGACCAATCCGGGCCTGTATCCGGGATGCGTGCCGCTCAATCTGTTCGGCCAGGGGTCCGCGTCCGCGGCGGCGATCGCCTATATCCACGGCGACGCCCTCCAACAAACCGACTTCGATCAGAACGTGGTTGAAGCCAACCTTCGCGGCGACTTGTTCAACGATTGGGCCGGTCCGGTCACGGGCGCCGCCGGCGCCGCTCATCGCACCCAGTCCTACGTCCAGACCAGCAACTCCAATCCAGCGACATTTGTCGCGCCGGTTGGCATTCGCGGCTTTGCCGGCGACGAGTATGTCGGTGGCAACTTCGGCGTCGGTGGCGGCAGCGAAAATGTGACCGAATTCTACGGGGAAACCCTTGTGCCAGTGCTCAAGGATTTTCAATTCGCCAAGTCGCTCGATTTCAATGCCGCCTATCGTTACACCCATTACAGTCTCAGCGGCGGGGTTTCGACCTGGAAGTACGGTCTCGTTTGGCAGCCCATTAACGATCTGCGTTTCCGCGCCGGTCAATCGCGAGACATTCGCGCGCCAACTCTCGTCGAACTCTACCAGGGCGCCTCCTACGCCAACGCGGGCAACTTCACCGATCCGCACTCCGGCACGCCAATCGCCGCGCTTCTCACCATCACCGAGGGCAACCGCAATCTAAAGCCGGAAATTGCCGATACCAAGACCGTGGGCCTTGTTTTTGAGCCCAGCGAAATGCCAGGGTTTTCGGCATCCGTGGACTACTACAAGATCCACATTTCTGGGGCGATCGGCTCTCCCTATACCGCGGCGCAAATTCTCCAGGTCTGCGAAAATAGCGGGGGAACAGACCCAACTTGCGCCCTGATCACGAGGCCAAATGCGTTCAGTGATCATAGCGCCGCCAACAATGCGACCGCCGTGGAAATCTCGCCGCTCAACGTCGCGGAGCTCTACGCCGCCGGTCTGGATATCGACGCCAATTATCACCGGCAGATTATGGGTGGTCAGTTCCTCGGACGCGTCATAGTCAGTCGCCCGACCCAGTATGAGCAGGTCAATTCTCCGGGTCAGGCGCCGACCAACTACCTCGGCAATATGGATCTGAATCAATCCCTGACGCTGACCCAGACCGGGATTCCGAAATACCAGGGGACCATCATCCTGGGATATGGCAAGGGGCCCGTGGCTGTCTCGATCGATGAACAGCTCATCAGCTCTCTCCATCGCACGGACCAGTATGTCTTGGCGGACCATGCGAATTCGCCGGCCATCCAGTACACGGGTCTCAACATCGGCTACCAATTCGAGAATGTTCCGAGTAAGCCGACGCTGTTTTTGAAAATCGACAACCTGTTCGATGTTAATCCACCGTTCTACTATCAACTGCCCTCCGGCCAGCCGGGTGATGCGATCAATGCCAACCGGAGCCTTTATGACATCGTCGGAAGGGCTTTCACCTTGGGCATACGTGGGAAGTTCTAGGCCTTCGCCGGACCAGTGGCTTTATAATGCAAGCTGTATCGCAAGATGAACACCAAAGCTCATATCTCTAAACCCGTCGTTGCCGCTCTGTGTCTGAGCCTCTGGACTTTCGGCGCCGCCTGGGGCGGCGAAGCATCGGACTCGTGGCCCAAGACGGAAGAGAATCTTTGGTCTCTCGGTGTCTTTGAGAAGGCGAACCTGGACAAGCCGCGCCCTAAACCGCCATTTAACATTACGGGCACGTGGCGAATGGTGCGCGACAAATCCACGGGCGACTTTCGCTTTGAGCCGGTGCCAAAACTCACGCCCGTCGCCCAGGCGGAGTTCGACGCCAACCACGAGGCTAACCTCGCGGGCAAATCCTATAAGGACGACACCGGCCAGTGTTGGCCGGCTGGCATGCCACGGTGGCTAACGCGGGTTTGGCCTATTGAGTTGATGCAATATCCCACGGTGATCGTGGGTATCCAGGGCCTCTTCAATGCTCCTCGATGGATCTATTTGGATGGACGGGGCCATGCCAATCCCGATATCGCCGAACCCAGCTACAGCGGCGACTCGGTGGGCCGGTTCGAGGGCGACACCCTGGTGGTGGACACCGTCAACGTTCAATCCAAACATCACTGGATTCAACCCGGCGTGCCGGCCTCGGATCAATTGCACATAGTCGAACGAATCCGAATGTCGAAGGACGGCCAGTCATTCACCGACGAGTTGACTATGACCGATCCGGTGAACTGGACTGGGGAGTGGAAGAACACCAAGACGTATGTTCTGGCGAAGGGAGAGGATGTGGGCGAATCTCACTGCCTCCCCGATACCAACGACCACATCCTAGCGACTCACCCGGAGCACAGCGCTAAATAGGATGCAGGGTACCGGACGATTGGCGGCTTTAGCGGTAGATGATGGACGTCATGTGTGCTGCGTGGGCCTATTGGTGGCGGTAACGCTGGACGCTTCACACCCGGATAGATCCTGAGGAGAGCGGTATGGTTTCAAAAATTGGAATTCTCGCTCTGGCGGGGTGCCTGGCAGCCGCGGCGGCTTCGCCCGTCGTGGCACACCATTCCTTTGCCATGTTCGACAAAAACAAGCAGGTGACGCTGGTGGGCACAATCAAGGACTTTCAGTTCACCAACCCGCATTCGTGGATTCAATTGGTAGTCATGACGCCGGACGGCGGCGAGGAAGAGTGGACGATCGAGGCGTTGAGCCCCAATGTGCTGATCCGCAGTGGATGGAAAAGGACCTCGCTCGTGCCGGGGCAAAAAGTCACGCTGCTGATCTACCCGATGCGTGACGGGTCGCATGGCGGCAACCTGATTTCTGTGACATTGCCCGATGGTGTGACCCTGGGCGGCGGCGCGGGCTAGAACCTTGGCAAGGATCAAAATCAATGCACTGGCCTGCGCCGCGGCTCTGGCTTTCTGTGTCGCCTCCGCAGCGGGTTCGGCGGGAGCACAGTCCCCACCCAAGTCCGAAAAACAAGCAAGGCCGACGCCGGCGAGATTGCCGGACGGAAAGCCCAACTGGACGGGCTTTTGGTCTCCCGTCGGCGGCATTCTTGACCGAGATTACGGACGTGGGTTCAAGCCGCGCGCGCCAGGCGCGCTTAATCCCGCTCGCGCTCCAGCGGCGCCGCGCGAACTGCTGAAGTCTCCGTACAAAGAGCAGTACGAACAAATTCAGAAGGACACGGCTGACGGCAAGGTCGCCTACGACGATGCGGCACTTTGCAAGCCGCCAGGCATGCCGCGGATGATGGGGGCAACCTATGGGTTGGAGATTTTGCAGACGCCCGGTCAGGTCACCATGACGAGCGAGTACCAAGCGGAATCACGTCGGATATGGCTCGACGGGCGCAAGCACCCCAGCGACGACGAAGCGTTGCCGACATACGCCGGTCATTCGATCGGTCATTGGGAGGGCGATGTGCTGGTGGTCGATACCGTGCAAACGCGCGGTGACATAGTCATTGACGCGACACGGCTTCCCCAGTCGCTCGGCATGCACTTGACGGAGCGTTTCAGTGAATCTCGGCCTGGCATTCTGGAGGACGACATCACGGTGGATGACCCCATGGTCTACGAAAAGCCGTGGAGCATGACCAAGCGTTATCGTTATCGGCCCGATCTGAATCTCGAGGAATACGTTTGCGAAGACAATAATCGTAACGTGAGTCCGACAGGTGCTCCGTCTTTCAAATGATTTTCGTGATGGGCCTGCTGGGGGGGAGAAGCAGGTGAATAACGCAATCTCCAGCTTCTGTGACTGGCTCGAAAACACGCCGATCAGCGTGGTCATTCAAAGCGTGTCCTGGATCATTCCCCTGGTTCAGTCGATCCATATCATGGCAGTTACGGTGATCGTCGGGTCGGTGCTCGCAGTTGACATGAAGCTCTTGGGCGTGGTCGGGCGCGGGTCGCCGATTTCAGGCGCGACGCGGCGTTTCCTGCCGTGGATATGGATGGCGCTGGTGGTTTTGCTGCTGACCGGGGCGACCCTGACCGCCGCGGAACCCCGGCGCGAACTACTCAACTGGGTGTTCCGGCTGAAGATGGTCCTGATCGTACTGGTCTGTGCGGTGACGGGCGCGTTCCAGATCACGGTCAGCCGCAACGCGTCGGCTTGGGGGAACACGCCTTCGTACCGGTGGCAGGCGCGATTGCTCGCCATCGGCACCCTGGGCATCTGGATCGGCATCATTTTTTGCGGCCGCTGGATCGGCTACGTCGAACATCAGTGATATTTCAGCGACGATCCCGCCCAGACTTCACGCGCTCTTATTCCTGGCTCTGAGGGACTTTCCTGAATGTTTACTTCCTTCGCTGAATGGCTTCAGGACACCGACTTCGCCCAGTGGGTCGCCGTAGCGGGTTTTCCCTGGATCGAGTCCTGCCACGTCCTTTGCATAACCACTGTGGTCGGCACCATCACGATCGTGGACCTGCGCCTGCTCAATCTGACGTCCAGGCACAGCAGGGTCACCCAGATTTCCAGCGACATGCTGCCCTTTACCTGGAGTGCATTCGCATTGGCAGCCCTTACCGGAGGCATGTTGTTCATGTCCAAGCCCCTGATCTATGTTGCCGATTTTCCGTTTCAAATGATGATGCTGGGCATGGCTTTGGCGGGAGTTAACATGCTGATTTTCCACTTCACGGCCTACAGGCGAGTGGCGGACTGGGATGGTCAGGCCGATACGCCTTTAGCGGCCAAGATCGCGGCGGCGCTGTCCCTGCTTTTCTGGTCGACGGTCATCATCTGTGGCCGCTGGATCGGCTTCACTGTCCGCTAGAGAACGGCCCGGCGAGTTGGTCGCACCGCAACGCGCCCAAGCCCATCGGCGGGTCGTCCGGACCAACGTTGGTGTGGTCGCCGCGTAGCGCCCGGCCCATCTCACCAAGCCCCATTCTGTCTCTCACTTTTTTTACATGTCCCCTGTGAAAATAACGAACTATCTTCCCGCGTGCGCAGCCTCTCGGTGCATCACGGGCGCTTCCGTGAAGGGGGGCGAATAGATCACCAGCAGCTTGATCCGCTCGCTTTTCACCTTGATGTAATGGAAAACTTTGGGCGGAAAGAACATGAAGTCCCCGGTCTTCACTTCCTCGACGATGCCGTCAATTTCGACGGTGGCCTCGCCTTCGATGATATAAACCGCCTGCTCGAGGTCGGGATGGGCATGGGCTGCCGAGCCTTCATGCCGCTCGATGTCGCCCAGGGCGATCTCGAGATATTTCGAGCCATTGGTCGGCGGGCCCACCAGGCGATAATTGCGCGTGCCCGTATGGTTCGCCGGGCTGTAGAAAGGCTGTTCGTAGGGATGGATCACATAGGGCGATTTGGTGGTCATTGTGAAATCCTGGGTTAGATGCTGAGACGGCTCGGCGACGGCCGATCATGTAGAAGGCGACCGAGACGATCATGCGCGGCCACGCGGCGCACGATCCGAAGAGCGCTCGAACTCATCGCTCGGAACTCTGGTTGCGCCAGCGATCCGCTACCTGCGCTCTCGGCGATCATGGAGTCCATCGTTCGCAAGCCCTCCAGAGCGATCCACTTTTTTTGCCTTCCAACGTTCTTCGCGGAGACCTGAAAAGCGCTATAGCGTAAATAGTTGCGCATATGTGACTAGGAGCGCTTGACAAGGCCATGCCAACCGTCCAGATTTGCGATATTACGCAATTTTTTACATGTGTGCGCATATTTATTGAGGATCCGGACCGTCATGACGACACAGCGAGAGGGTGTTTGGCCACATCACGGCCCGGCGGTGACCGGGCCCCTGAGAGGCGTTCGGATTCTGGACCTCACCACGGTCGTGATGGGCCCGGCGGCGACGCAAATGCTGGGCGATCTAGGCGCCGACGTGATCAAGATCGAGACGCCCGGGGGCGACTCCATGCGCTGGATCGGGCCTTGGCGCACGCCCGGCATGGGCCCCCTGTTTCTGCAGGCGAACCGCAATAAACGCAGTGTGGTGCTGGATTTGAAAACGCCCGACGGCAAGCGCCGGGCCCTTCTGCTGGCGCAAAACGCCGATGTGCTGGTTTCCAACGTCAGACCCCAGGGATTGTCCAGGTTGGGACTGAGTTACGAGGACGTCAAACAGGCGAATCCCTCGATCATCTACTGCTCGGCGGTTGGCTACGGTTCGGCCGGCCCGTACTCGGGCCAGGCGGTCTACGACGACCTGATGCAGGCCGCCTCAGGAATAGCGAGTTTGTTTGGCGTGGTGCACGGCGCGCCCCATTACGCGCCCGTCAATATCTGCGATCGGGTCGTCGGGCTGTATGTGGCGAACGCCGTGACAGCAGCGCTCTACCACCGCCTCAGCACCGGTGAGGGCCAACAGGTCGAGGTCCCGATGTTTGAAACCATGGCGCAGTTCGTGCTGGCCGATCACATGGGCGGCAGCGCCTTCACGCCGCCGGTCGGCCCGATGGGCTACAAACGGCTGATGTCCCGCACGCGCGGTCCGTATCGGACCAAGGACGGATACGTCGCTTTGGTCGTATACACCGACAAGCACTGGCGGGCGTTCGGTCAACTGGTCGGACAGCCGGACATCATCGACCACGATCCCCGATTCGCCTCGCAGGAAGCCCGCACCTTGAACGCGGAAGCAGCGGGCTCCTATCTGGCGGACCATTTGCTGGAGCGAGCGACCTCTGAATGGCTCCAATTGCTCCATGGCGCGGACATTCCGGTCAGCGCGGTCAATGCGATCGAGGATCTGTTCGATGACCAGCACCTGAAGGCCGTGGGCTTTTTCGAGGATATAGGCCATCCGACCGAAGGAGTGCTGAAGAGCCCGCGCTTTCCGGTGCAATTCAGCGCCTCACCGGCGTCCGTCCGGCGCTTGGCGCCTAATCTTGGAGAGCACAACGGCGAGGTGTTCGCGGGCGATCGCGAAGGCCGCTCACAAGAACCGGCCGAGATCGACGAAGGAGCAGAAAGTGATGGCTGACGCCGCACGGGCCGATGTGCGCTTGGAACGGAAAGCGGACGTTCTGTGGATCTGGATCGATCGGGAGGCGCGCCGCAACGCGCTCAATACCAACGTGCTCGATGGCATCGGAGGGGCACTGGACGCCGCCGCCGCCGATCCGACGATCAGGGCCCTAGTCCTGACAGGCGTCGGCGAAAAGGCCTTTTGCGCGGGCGCGGACCTCAGTCAGGGAACCGACACCTTCAATGCGGCTCCGGATGAGCCGACCACCGATTTCGGACGGCTGGCCCGCCGGGTGAGACTGGCGGGGATTCCGATCATCGCCAGGGTCAATGGCGCCTGCGTGGCGGGCGGCTTTGGCCTGCTGTCGCTGTGCGACCTGGCCATCGCGGCTGACACCGCCCGTTTCGGCTTGCCGGAGGTCAAGGTCGGTGTGTTTCCGATGCAGGTCCTGGTTTTTCTGCGCAGCGTGATGGGGGCTCGGCATATCGCAGAGCTGTGCTTGACCGGGGAGTTGATCTCAGCCCAGCGCGCCGCGGAAATGGCCATCATCAATCAGGTCGTGCCCATGGCGGCGCTCGACGACGCGGTGGAGGGACTGATCTCCAAGCTCCGGGGCGCTTCGCCCATGGCCGTGCGGCGGGGCAAGCAAGCGATTTTCGCCATGGAGATGATGGCGTTCCCCGAAGCCCTCGCATTCGCCGAAGCGCAAATCGCACTGGTCTCGCGCAGCACCGATGCGCGTGAGGGAATCACGGCGTTCAATGAAAAGCGCAAACCCGCATGGATCGTCTAAACCGCTTCCAATGTTTCGCATGCCTTCATCAGTTGCGCGACGGCCCAATCCAGCCGGTCTTCCATGCGCTTGACTGGGCCGGCGATAGTCACAATATAGGTTGCTCCGGCCCACTTGAACGGCGCCGACAGCGTGGTCAATCCAGGTTCGCTCTCCTCAAGATTGGCGAACCAGCCCCGCGCGCGGCCAGCCGCCAACTCTGTGAGCAATGCTTCTTTTGAGGTGATGGTCTTTGGCGTAAGCGCGACCAGTTTGTTGGATTTAAAAAACGCCTCCAAATCCGCGGGGTCACGATGGGCAAGGATCGTCTTTCCCGCCGAAGACGCATACATATTCCTCACCTTTTGCCCGATCTTGACGGTGAATCGGAAGGGATGGGACGGGTCGAGCGACAAAAGATAGGTTCCGCCACGACGCCCGATCTTGGCGAGAAGCACGGACTCATCGACCGTGTCGCGCAGTTTTTCGAGGACCACCTCCGCCCGAAGAACCACGGGATCGTGATCGGCAATCATGGTGACGACGTCCATCATCTTCAACGTTGGGTAGTAGCCGAAACGGGCCGCCGTTTCGTAAATGTAACCGCGCTCCTCAAGGGTCAGCAGCACATCGCGGCAACTGGAAATCGGCAGATCAAGCAGTCGCGCGATTTCCGAAAGCGAAAGCGGTCGCCGCTTGTCCGCAAACAGCTCGAGAAAGTCCAGGGTGCGTCCGACGATCTTCGACTTCATTCCTTGAGATCTTCCTTGTGGGGCGCAACGTGCCCTATGGGGTATCCACGTGCGGTTCCAAGAATTGCGCCATGTTGCTAAAAAATGCGCTATAGCGCAATACTATGGCGCTACATGAATCCAATGTTCCGCGGATCGATATCATGGGGGAGAGGCGATGAAACCGGCAACCAATTCCGCAACGCCTGTAGCCTACCGGGCCGGCGGCATCCAAGACGCTATGGCGGCGCCCGGCGACGCAGCCTCCCTCGACGCATCCCAGCAGGCGCAGCTCATCCGGCGGCTCGTCTGGCGGCTGCTGCCGTTCTTGATGCTGTGTTATCTGGTCGCCTGGCTGAACCGGGTCAACATCAGTTTCGCCGCCCTGCAGATGAATGCCGACATTCATTTGACGGCGGCTAATTACGGTCTCGGCGCGGGCCTGTTCTTCGTCACGTACGCGCTGCTTGAAGTGCCGTCCAATCTGCTGTTGTACCGCTTCGGCGCGCGCCGCTGGATTGCACGCATCATGGCCAGTTGGGGCATCTGTGCCGTCGCCATGGCATTCGTCAAAGGTCCCAACAGTTTTTATCTGTTGCGGCTGTTGCTGGGCGCCGCCGAGGCCGGGTTTTACCCGGGCATTCTCTATTTTCTGACGTTGTGGTTCCCGCGCGCGCGCCGCGGCAGCGTGCTCGGAATTTTCCTGGCGGCCATCCCGATAACCGGCATCGTGGGTGCGCCCGCATCCGGCGCACTGCTGTCCCTCGATGGCACGCAGGGGCTGCACGGCTGGCAATGGCTGTTCATCGTCGAGGGGCTGCCGGCATTGCTGTTGGCGCCCGTGGTGCTGCGGTTCCTGCAGGATGGTCCTGCGCAGGCGCGTTGGCTGTCCGCCCCCGAGCGGAACTGGCTGGCCACCACCTTGAACGACGAACATCGCGAGCTCGAGCGCCGCAAGAAATATTCGGTGGGGCAGGCACTCACCAATCCAAGGGTATTGCTGCTCTCAGTCATGTATTTCAGCAATGTCTGCCTGATGAATGGCATCACGTTTTTCCTGCCACAGATCGTCAAAGGCTTCGGCCTGACCAATCTTCAGACCGGTTTCGTCGTCGCCATCCCGAATCTGCTGGCATTGGCCGTGTTGATCTGGTGGGGGCGCCGTTCCGACCGGAGCGGTGAGCGCCGCGGCCATGCGGCGCTCGCAAATTTCCTTGGCGGCGTGGCGCTGCTGGCGGCCACCGTGCTCGACGATCCCCTCTTGAAGACCATCGCCATCGCCTGGGCCTTCGCCTTTACTCTGGCATTCGTGGCCCCGTTCTGGGTGATCCCCGGCACGTTCTTGAGCGGGGCCTCCGCGGCGGGCGGCATCGCGGCCGTCAGCGCCATGGGAGTGCTCGGCGGATTCATCGCGCCGTCGATTATCGGCTATTTGCGCGATCGCAGCGGTGATTATCGTAGCGGACTGACCTTGGTCGCCTGTCTCGCGTTGTTGGTCTCGGTGCTGTTCTACTTCCTCAGCAGGCGGCAGGATGCCGACCCGCACGAGGTGCGCCCATGAGCCGCACGGTCCGCATCGGCGGCGCCTCCGGCGCCTGGGGCGACAGCCCGGGTGCCATCCCGCAGCTGCTGGCGGCCGGCGTTGACTACCTGGTCATGGACTTCCTCGCGGAGGTGACCATGTCGCTGCTGGCGCGCGCACACCTCAAGGATCCGGCGTTCGGCTTCCCGCCGGATTTCGTCGGGTACTTGAAACGCGCCCTGCCGCAGATGGCGCGCACGGGCGTCAAGGTGGTGAGCAATGCCGGCGGCGTGAACCCGGCCGGCTGCAAGGCGGCGATGGAGGCGGTGATCGCCGAGTCCGGTTTGTCATTGAAGGTGGCGGCGATCGAGGGCGATGACGTGCTGCCGATCGCGAAGGATCTCGGCGTTCCGGGCATGCCGGGGGATCTGCTGACGGCGAATGCCTATCTCGGCGCGTTGCCGATCGCCGCCGGCCTCGCTGCGGGCGCCGACATCGTCATCACTGGGCGCTGCGCCGACAGTGCCCTGGCGCTCGGCATTCTGATGCATGAATTCGGCTGGGCCGCGGATGACTACGACCGGCTCGGCGCCGGCAGCCTGACCGGCCACATACTGGAATGTGGCCCGCAGGCCACCGGCGGCAACTTCACCGATTGGGAGGAGGTTCCGGGGTGGGAAAACATCGGCTATCCCATCGCCAGCTGCAGCGCCGATGGCAGCTTCTTGGTCGGGAAGCCCGAGGGCAGCGGCGGCATGATCACCCCGGCGGTGATCGCCGAGCAGACCCTGTATGAGATCGGCGATCCGGCCGCCTATCTGCTGCCCGATGTGGTGGCGGATTTCTCCCACGTGCAGCTGCGCCAGGTGGGACCGGACCTGGTGCAGGTGAGCGGCGCGCGCGGCCGTCCGCCGACCGGCACCTACAAGGTCTCGGCCACCTATCAGGACGGCTGGCGCGGGGTGCTCACGGTGTCCATCGTGGGGGTTAACGCCGCGCGCAAGGCCGAACGCACCGCCGGGGCCATGATCGCGCGCGCCACGGCGAATTTTGCCGCGCGCGGCCTGCCGCCGTTTTCCGCCACCTGGGTCGAGGCACTGGGGGCCGAGGCGTCCTATGGCACCCGCTCGGCGACCCGCGCCTCGCGCGAGGTCATGCTGCGGCTGGTGGTGGATCACCCGAGCCGGGAAGCGATCGACATTTTCGCGCGCGAAGCGGGTTCCATCGGCCTGTCCTGCGCGCCCGGCACCACCGGCATCTACAGCGGCCGGCCCAAGCCCACGCCGGTGGTGCGGCTATTCACCTTTTATGTCGACAAGCACCGGCTCGGCGCGCCGCGCCTGACGGTGGGATCCGCACCGGCCGTCGCCGTGTCGGTGCCGCTGGCCGGCGGCTATGTGGCGCCGCCGACAGACGCCGTCGCCGATGACTCCGGCATCCCTGACGGGCCGAGCATCGAGGTGCCGCTGTCGCGCCTCGCGCATGCGCGCTCCGGCGACAAGGGCAACTCCTCGAACATCGCCATCATCGCGCGCCAGCCGCAATTCCTGCCGCTACTGCGCCGCGACGTCACCCCCGAGCGCGTCCTCGCGCAACTCGGCCACCTGGCCGCCGGGCCGGTGGAACGCTTCGAGGTCCCGGGACTCAACGCGCTAAATTTTTTGGTGACTGAAGCGCTCGGCGGCGGCGGCATGGCGTCGCTGCGTATCGACCCGCAGGGCAAGGCATACGGGCAGATGGTGCTGGAGATGACCGTCGCGATGCCGGTGGTGTGGGCGAATGCCTGCGTACCGACCGACTGATCGCGCGCTGGTGGCCGCGGTTGCGACCGTGGTCCTGGCGGGATACTGGTTCCATCAGCGCGGCGTCGACTCGGCGTTGGTGCGCACGGAACCGACCCAAATCGTCGAAGACTCTGCGCTGCTGCGCCGCGCCGTGGCGATCGGCCGGGTGCAGTTCGAAAGGCATTGCGCCGGATGCCATGGGTCGCAACTGCAGGGCGATCAGGAGCGCGGGGTTCCGGATCTTGCGGCCAATGCCTGGCTCTACACCGATGACCCAGTCGACGTCGAGCATACGATCCTCTATGGCATCCGCTCCGGCCATCCCAAGGCGCGCAATCTCACGGACATGCCGGCGATGGTGCGCTCCGGCCAGATCAGCGCCGACGACGCCCATGATGTGGTCGAGTATCTGCAGGGTCTGGCGGGCAAGCCGCGCGATGCGGAGGCCGCGCGGCGCGGCCGCGACATTTACCTCAACAAGGGCAACTGCTTTGACTGCCACGCCGCCGATGCCCGCGGCATCACCGACTATGGCACGCCCCCTCTGACCGGCCCGCGGTATCTGTACGGCGGCGATCGCGAAACGCTCTACCGGTCGATCCAGAACGGGCGCCACGGTGAGTGTCCGGCATGGATCCGCGTGCTCACGCCCCTGCAGATACGGGCGCTTGCGATCTATCTGGTGACCACTACGCGCCGGCCGGCCGGCGCGCAACCCGGCGCGCCGCACAACTAGAGGAGCACGTCTTTGGCCGATACGCCGGAATTCTTCGATACGCGCAAGGTGTCGGTGCGCCGCTCCGTGGCGATGCTGGCGGCCGGCGCCCTCACGGGATTGGTCATCGCGGGCTATGGTCTGTTCACCGCCAAGGGCACGCGCTCTCGCGCCGTGCCTCCGGAAGCCATCGCGCTGGTCAATCAGCGTCCCATCCTGCGTAGCGACTTCATGACCCAGACGCAGACGCAGTTCACCGTGCCTTTCGCTGAGGCCACACGAGAACAGCGCCACCAGGTCCTCGAGGACATGATCAACGAGGAACTCGTCGTGCAGCGCGGCCTTGAAATCGACCTGCCGAGCTACGATCCGGAGGTGCGCGCTGCCCTGGTCGCCGGCGTGGAGTTGGAGGTCACCGCCGATGTGCTCGCGCGGCAGCCGACGCCCGCAGAACTGCACGCCTATTACGCTGCGCACAAGGACCGGTATTCCTCCGACGGGGTGATGCAATTGCGGGATCTGGTCGCCAAGACGGACCCCGCACAGCCGGCAACCACCGCGCTGGCGGCGGCGGGGCAGGCGATTGCGGCGCTGCGCCGGGGGGAAGCGCTCGAGGCGGCGATCTACAGATTTCATCTCACCGACTCCGGACGCTTCATGGAGGGGGGCCATGTGGACACCGGCGGCCTGTTCCAGTTCGCTGTGCGCGCCAAGACCGACGATGCCACCTACCGGGCCACGCTGCCGCTCAAGGAGGGGGAGATTTCCGAGCCTATAACGCTCGCCGACGGCGTACACCTGATCGTCATGATCAAGCATCGCTTTCCCGTGGCGCAGACCTTCGAGCAGGCGAGCGACCGGGTGTGGGCGGATGTGAAGAAGGCGGCCCAAGCTCAGGTCGTGGCCGCCAACATCGCCTATCTTCGCAGTCGCGCCGACATCCTGGTGGCGCCGGATGAGAACGCGCGATGAGACCGCCGACGTGCCGCGTGTTCGGGATGCTCGCGCTGCTCGCCCTCAGCGGGGAGTCGGTCGCGCATACCAAAAGTACGAGCTACTCGAACTGGCGCATCCAGGGAGCGGAAGTCCGCCTGTCCTTCACCGTTCCGCTGGTGGAAACCGCGCGCCTGAACCCACCCGGCGAGGGCCAGCCGTCCGATGCGCGGGTTGCGGCCTACCTCGCCGAACGCCTGCGCGCGAGCGCCGGGGATCAGCCCTATCCTGCGGCGGGGCCGCCCAAGCCGCTCAGCGCGACGCCGCAATTCCGCCGATTCGAGCTGAACTTCCGGTGTCCCTCCGCGAAGGACATCAGGCTGCACTCCGCCGTGTTCTTCGATCTCGTGCCCTCCCATGTTTCGCTTGCGCAGATCCAGACCGGTGATGGCCGCCTGATCCAGCAGCTGTTCACCCGCGACGAACAGACCCTCGCGACCTCCGGCGGCAACGACGCCATGCGCGATGCCGGATTCGCGAGGTATGTGCAGATGGGCATCATGCACATCTTCACCGGCGTGGATCATATGTCCTTCCTGCTGGGGCTGGTGTTGATCTCGCGCCGGATGCGCGACCTGGTGTTCGTTGTCACCGGTTTCACCATCGGCCACAGCGTCACGCTGGCGCTCGCCGTCACCGGCATCATCCGGCCGCATGCCGAATTCATCGACGCCTTGGTGGCGCTCACCATTGCGATCATCGGTGCCGAAAACATCGCGGTCGCGACGCACCGTCCGGGACTGGTGGCCGGCGGTGTCGGCGGACTTCTGTTGCTGATGGCGGCTGCGAGCTTCCTCGGCTTGGGGGGTCTGCCGTCGCTGTTGCTGCTCGGCGCGGGCCTGTTTGCCGCCCACTACCTCGTGCTCTCCGGGCACCTGCGCGACGCGGCGCGTCTACGGATCGTCGTTACGGTGGTGTTCGGTCTGATCCACGGCTTTGGATTCGCCGCGGATCTTCTGGAGCAGCGCCTGCCGCCGGGACAGCTGTTCAGCATCCTGCTTGGCTTCAACCTCGGCGTGGAGGTCGGGCAGCTCTCCCTGGTGCTGGCCGCACTCGGAGTGGTCGCGCTGCTGAACGCGGCCCGGCTCGCGCTGCCGCGCCCCATTGTGGTCGATTCGCTTTCGGCCGGACTGATGGGGCTCGGCATGTATTGGTTCATCAGCCGCAGCTATGCGTGAAGACACCGCTGGTTGAGAACATCCCATGAGCATCCTTGATTCCAACGTGCTGACCTCGGGTGCCGCCTTCGCGGCCAACCGGACGGCCATGCTGCAGCTCCTCGCCACCGTGCGTGGCCATGAGCGCGCAGTTCGCGCCCTGTCGAACCGGCGCCGGGATTTGTTCGAAAGCCGGGGACAGCTGACCCCGCGCGACCGGGTCGCGCGCCTGCTCGACCGGGGCAGTGCGTTCCTGGAGCTGTCCACGCTCGCCGGCTTCGGCATGCATGAGGACGACGGCCGCGAGAACGTGCTGGGTGCCGCATTGATCTGCGGCATCGGGACGGTCAGCGGCGTGCGCTGCGTGGTCATCGCCCATGACAGCGGCATCAAGGGCGGCGCCATCCAGCCGCTCGGCGTGAAGAAGCAGCTGCGCGTGCAGGAAATCGCCTCCGAGAACAAGCTGCCGGTGATCTATCTCGTGGAATCCGGCGGCGGCAGCCTGCGCCATCAGGCCGAATGTTTCGTCGAGGGCGGCGCCATGTTCCGCAACCAGGCACGACTGTCGGCCGCCGGCATTCCACAAATCAGCGTGGTGCACGGCACGGCGACGGCGGGCGGCGCCTACCTGCCGGGGCTCACGGACTACATGATCATGGTAGGCCGGCGCGCCAAGGTGTTCCTCGCCGGGCCGCCGCCGCTGAAGGCCGCCACCGGCGAGATCGCGGGCGATGAGGAACTCGGCGGCGCGGACATGCACTCCTCGGTGTCCGGTGTCACGGACTTTGTGGCCGAGGACGACGCGGAGGCGCTCGATTGTGCGCGGCGGATCGTCGCGGGGATCGGCTGGCCGGGTGCGGCTATCGAGGGCGATTTCGCGGAGCCCCGCTACAGTGCCGATGAGCTCGCCGGCGTCGTCCCGGTCGATTTCCGCCAAGCCTATGACGTGCGCGAGGTGATCGCAAGGCTGGTCGATGGCTCGGATTTCCTGGACTTCAAGACGAATTACGGTCCGGCGACGGTCTGCGGCCAGGCCGCCGTCCACGGCATGCCGACCGGCATCATCGGCAACAACGGCCCGCTCGATGCGGACGGCGCCGCCAAGGCCTGCCAGTTCATCCAGCTCATGTGCCAGGCCGGGTCGGCGATCATCTATCTGCACAATATCACCGGCTTCCTGGTGGGCGTGGACGCCGAGCGCCGCGGCATCGTCAAGCATGGCGCCAAGATGCTGCAGGCCGTGGCCAACGCCACGGTGCCGCAGATCACGCTGCACATCGGTGCGAGCTTCGGTGCGGGGAACTTCGGCATGTGCGGGCGCGGGCTGCAACCCCGCTTCATTTTCGCGTGGCCGAACAACCGCATCGCCACGATGGGCGGGGAACAGGCGGCGCGCGTCATGACCATCATCACGGAGGAGGCGCGCCAGCGCCGCGGCGAGGACCTCGATCGGGCGGCGCTGGACACGGAGGAGCGCCGGTTGATTGCGCAGTTCGAGCGGGAGTCGGGCGCCCTGTTCGCCACGGCCCGGCTGTGGGACGACGGCATCATCGACCCGCGCGACTCGCGGCGCGTGCTCGCCTACTGCTTGCAGCTCTGCCGCGATGCCGAGGGGCGCCGGCTGCATCCGAACACCTTCGGCGTAGCACGGCTGTGAGCGAAGAACGGCGCGGCCCGTTCCGCACGCTGCTGATCGCCAACCGCGGCGAGATCGCGGTGCGCATCGCGCGCACCGCGCGTGGCATGGGCTACCGGACGGTCGCGGTGTACTCCGACGTCGACGCCGGTATGCCGCACGTCAGTGCCGCGGATGCGGCCGTCTGCATCGGTGCGGCCCCGGCCGCCCAGTCGTATCTTTGCATCGACCGGCTCATCGACGCGGCGCGCCGCACAGGCGCGGATGCGGTACACCCCGGGTACGGGTTCCTCTCCGAGAACGCCGACTTCGCGCAGGCCTGCCATGCCGCGGGACTCGTCTTCATCGGACCGCCGTCGCAGGCCATCCGTGCGATGGCGGACAAGGCCGAGTCGAAGCGGCTGATGCTCGCCGCGGGAGTTCCCTGCGTGCCGGGCTACGAGGGCGACGATCAGAGTCCGGAACGGCTCGCGGCCGAAGCCGGGAGAATCGGCTTACCGCTGATGATCAAGGCAGTTGCCGGCGGCGGCGGCAAGGGCATGCGCCTTGTCGCGCGCGCCGCCGAATTCGCCGCGGAGCTCGCCGCCGCCCGGTCCGAGGCACTCAAGGCTTTCGGGCGCGGCGAGGTGCTGCTGGAACGCGCGCTCGCCGCGCCGCGCCACGTCGAGGTTCAGGTCTTCGGAGACTCGCACGGCAATGTCCTGCATCTCGGCGATCGCGACTGCTCGATCCAGCGGCGCCACCAGAAGGTCATCGAAGAGGCGCCGGCGCCGGGGCTCGATCCGGCACTGCGGCAGCGCATGGCACAGGCCGCGGTGGCGGCGGCGCGCGCCGTCGGCTATGTCGGCGCCGGCACGGTGGAGTTCCTGCTCGATGCCGCCGGCGGATTTCATTTCCTCGAAATGAACACCCGGCTGCAGGTCGAACATGCGGTGACCGAGCAGGTGACCGGCATCGATCTGGTGGAGTGGCAGCTGCGTGTCGCGTCCGGCGAACCGCTGCCGCTGCGTCAGGAGGAAGTCACGATTACCGGTCACGCCATCGAGGCCCGGCTGTATGCGGAGGACCCGGCGGCGGATTTCGTGCCGCAGTCCGGCACCCTGGTTGCATGGCAACCGCCCGTCGGTCCTGGCCTACGCGTGGATCACGGCGTGCGGCCCGGTCTCCGCATTTCGACATTTTACGATCCGATGATCGCCAAGGTGATCGGATCCGGACGCGATCGCGCCGAGGCCGCGCGCCGGCTCACGCAGGCCCTCGAAGAGGTGGTGCTGGCCGGTTTGCCGACCAACCGCGCATTCCTGGTGGCCTGTCTCGCGCACCCGGAATTTGCGGCCGCCCGGTTGAGCACCGCTTTCATCCCCACTCACCGTGAGTCCCTGTCCAGGGCGCCGCCCGACGCGGGGACGATCGCCGCCGCCGCCGCGATGTTCATCGGGCACGACGCGGCGCGCCATCCAGCCGCCTTCCGACACTGGCACAGCTCACCCTGGGATGCGCAGAGCGTCGCGCTCGACTGCGGCGGCTGGTCCGGCCGGGTGCACGTCCAAGCTCTGTCCGCCGACCGTTACGTGATCGAAATCGACGGCACATCGGCGACGGTTGATCTGCCGCCAAAGCTTGCGGCGCGATGCCGGATCGCGGTCGATGGCGTCGAGGAAGACGTCCTGGCCGTGCGCTCGGGAGCGGAGCTGTTTTTCCGACGTCGCGGCGCGGACCTGATCGTGCGCGAACAGGCCGCCGGGTCGCGGCTGGAGGCGGTCGGAGGTCGCGTGACGGTGCGCTCGCCCATGCCGGGCTCGGTGGTGGCGCTCGGCGTCGGCCTAGGTGCCCGGGTTGATAAGGGCGGCCCGCTGATGACGCTCGGCGCCATGAAGATGGAGCTCAAGATCGTCTCGCCCGTGCAGGGAACCGTCGTGGCCATCCACGTCGCGGCCGAACAACAGATCCCAATCCGCTGCGCGTTGCTCGAAATCGAACCTGATTGAGGAGCGAAACGGTCACGAATAATCTGAACTCTTGTAAGGATACATTAGGAAATATCAACTTGATAACTCAGTCAAAATCAAGTTGGGGCGTCGTGACTAAAGCGCTTCACTGGACCATCGCGGCATTAATTATTTCGATCATGTCCATCGGCATATATGCCGGGAAAATACTTACCTATGCCAATATCGCCGTTCGTCCTATGTGGGGATGGTGGATGAACCAACATAAGGCGCTTGGGTGCATTGTGCTAGGGCTGGTCATTGTCCGCGCAATCTGGACTTTCTCGCAGCCCCGGCCTGAGTTGCCCGCAGGCGCTTCGCGGCTTCATCGACGGGTCGCAAAAGCTTCAGTCGTGTCGTTGTATATTTTGATGTTCACCGTCCCAATCGCCGGTATCGGCACAACGATATACGCTCACAAAGGCTTTAAATTCTTTGGCCTATTTGAATTCTATGTCCCGATCGCCAGAAACATGATCGTCGAACAGAACTTTAAATTGGCGCACCAAATATGCGCGTACACTTTGCTTGCGCTGTTGCTGATACATATTTCTGCTGCCCTGATGCATCATTTTCTACTTCGGGATGAGGTGCTTCGTCGTATGTGGTTCAAAAAGCCCGAGGTCGAATCCCGCCTCACGGCACGCACGGAAAAAGCAGACGGGGTCCAAACGCAATAGCGAATGCCCCATCACAGCGCGTTTCGTCACCCAGACGCCGCTCGGGTCGCGCCCAGCGCGATGAAGAACGACTGACGCGATTGCGGCTAACAACCGATATTTCGATATTTTATCAAAGATTTCGATATTTTTACTACCGATCAAAATAATTACGCTAGAATTCAAAAAATGAGAGCCGGACGCCCCGGCCCGGCTCCAACGGGGAGTAGAAGATAATGAGTCGACCAAACCTTTGGAGCGCCATCGCCGCCGCCGCCATCCTGGGTTCTTCCGGGGCGATGGCGCAGATGCCTGCACCGGGTCCCACGCCTGAGCCCATACCGACCACGTCGGCTTCACCGCCCGTCGCCACCAAGGCGGAAGTCGACGCTCAGCCGGTGTACAAATCATCCTGGGATCAATTCCTCGCGCTGAAAGCCAAGGCCAAGGCGCCGAAGATCCCCGACCTGTACGGCGTCTGGATGAATGAGACACCGTTTGCCTGGGAGCCCGGCTACCCGTTCATGAAGGCCCGCATTCCGACCACTGCGCCGCTGCTACCCGAGTATCGCAAGCGCTACGACAAGCTGTTCGACAGCTACCTCAAGGGTCTCGACTACGACACGTTGAGCGATTGTCTGCCGCCCGGATATCCCCGCTGGATCGCCGAGGGTCCGCTCGAAATCGCGGTTTCGCCGAGGCAGACCTGGATGATCACCGATCTGGAAAACGAGGTCCACCGGGTCTACACGGACGGCCGGGGCCACATACCGGATGCGGACGCAATCCCGTTATGGGAGGGCGATTCCATCGGCTTCTGGGACGGGGACACGCTGATCGTCCACACGAGCCAGGTGCGCGGCATGCCGATGTCATACCAGCGCAACGGACCGCCGACCACGGATGCCGTCACCGGCGTGGAACAGTGGCGCATGATCGACGCCAACCATGTCCGACTACAGGTGACGATCTATGATTCCGGCGTGTTGAGCGCGCCATGGCGGCCGACGCCGCGGGTGTACGTGCGGCTCGAGGGGCCGCTTTCCTACCGCATCGATCACTACGTTTGCGTTCGCGGCGATGTCAAGCGCAGCGCGCAAGGCGGCACCGAGCTGCTGCTTCCCGGCGATCCAGGATATATGGACAAGGATATCGTGCTGGAAAATGCCGCGAAGGCCATCGACAAACTTTCGAGGTAGAACCCATGGATTTGCGCCGTTACATTCGTATTGCCCTGTCTACTGCATTGGCCTGCGGGATGCTGTCGATGGCCTGTGCGCCGGCCGGCGCACATCATTCTTTCGCCATGTTCGACCAGAGCAAGACGATCGTGATCAAGGGGACGGTTTTCAAATTCGACATCACCACCCCGCACAGCTGGTTATACATCGTCGCCGCAGACGGGACGCGCTGGTCCTTCGAATCCGAGGGCCCGGGTGCCCTTGCGCATGCCGGTCTGCACCGCAGCACGCTCAAGGTGGGCGACAAGGTGGAGGTGACGACGCACCCGATGCGCGACGGCAGAAACGTCGGCTCGATGCTCAATGTCAAGACCGAGGACGGCAACGTCTACAGCATCTTTCCAACGCGCCCCGATGCCGCCGGCGGAGCACCAAAATGAAGGGCAACGGAATGAGCGGCCGCTCGATGAGCACGCGCCTGTGTGGACTGTTCGGCGGGCTGTTGCTCGCCGCGGCGGCGGGTCCGGCCTGCGCCGCCTGGAGCGACACGACCTGGGGCATGAGCGCCGAACAGGTGCGCGCGCTCTATCCGGATCTCGCCGACAAGGTGGATGCCGGTTTCACTGGCAAGCACTTCAAGGCCACGCAAAAGCCCAAGCCCTTCATGGGCATCGCGATCGACGAGGCGGATTTCACCATCCTCGCGCGCCAGGGTCTGCGAGAGGTGGTGCTGCAGACCGCGCAGAAGACCCCGGCCGTCGAGATGCTGATGCGCAAGGCATTCGGCAAGCCGGCATCGGTCTTCGCCACGCCGTATATCAAGGTGTCCGGGTTTTTCGACGTGAAATCCAAGGATGAAATCCTCATCCTGGAAGGCGGCAGCGGCGGCACCATCATCCGCATCCGCCCCATGACCGATGACCAGATCAAGTCCCAGAGGGAGAACGCCAGCCTATGAATACGCGACGGACGGTACTGGCCGGTCTGGCCGGACTTGCGGGATTGAGCGCGGTTGCGCGGCTGCCGGCCTCCGACCATATGTCAGCCTCGGTCCGTACGGGCGAACTCGACTTCGGCTTCGGCACCATGGCCCGGGTGCTCGCACCCGCGGGCGCCGCCCCCGCCTTGTTCATCTGCGGCGGACACGCCCCACCTGATCGCGGCGCCGGCCCGCTCGCGGTGCAATGCGCGGCCGCGGGCTTCACGGCCGTGACCGTGAATGTCCCGGCAGCGCGCGGCCGTGCGGATGCCGCCTGGTTGCCGGCGGCGGTGCGCTGGGTCAAAGACAACCAATCGAGCGGTCGACTGGCTCCCGGGCTGGTGTTCCTCGCGGGCGAGAATCACGGTGCCGCCGGCGCCTTCGCCTGGGCGAAAGACTTCCGCCGGGCGCTCGGCAGCACGCGTCTGCGGGCGGTGTTGAGCATCAACGGCAACTACGGGTCGTCCGTCAAGGCCGAAGATATTGCCGCGCTGACCGACGGAGACGAGACCTCCATCGTGCTGATCAGCGATGGTGGTGTGCCGGACGACTCGCTATCACTCGGACGCGAACTCGCCGCCCTGGGGGCGCCGTTCGAATTGCATTTGTTCGGCAAGCCCGAGCCGGGATTGCCGGCCCGTGCCAACGGCACGGCGCAGATCCAGCGCTTGCTCCATCAGCCTTCCGCATCATAGGTCGATTCCATGCAAAGCGAAAACGACAAGGCGCTCTGTGAACTCATCGCGCCGATGGCTGCGGCCGTGCAAGTGGGCCAGTTCGGGCCCTTCGCCAATCCGCAGGCCGCCGCCGCCCACTATCGCACCATGATTGACGGGTTGGGCGCGCTGCGCGAGCGCACCTACTACCAGCCCGCCGGCGCCTATTTCGACGACATCGAGCTGCGGCCAGGTCTGCGGACCGGTATCTCGGTACCCTACGGGCCGGGGCCGTTTCCCGTGATCCTGCACGCCCACGGCAACGGCTTCATGGCCGGCGACATCGCGGATTACAAATCGACTCTGATGGACTTCGCCCACGGCGGCTTCGTCACCGTATTGCCCGCCTATCGGCTGGCGCCCGAGAATCCGTTCCCGGCCGGCTTCGATGACATGATGTACGCCGCGTCGTGGCTGGCGGCGAACATCGGGCGCTACGGCGGCGACCCAGGCCGGGTGGTGATCTCCGGCAATTCCACGGGCGGCGGCTTCGCCTATGCGCTGGCGCGGACCCTGATGTCGACGCCGCTACGCGATTCGCTGCGCGCGGTGGCGGGCTTCGACGGCTTCTACGACTGGCGCGCCCGGGGCGCTGCGGGGTTGATCGGCTTCTATCTCGGCGGTAACCTGGAGCTGACCGCCGATCCGCGCGTCAGTGTCGCCGTGGACCTCAAGCCCGGTATGTTGCCGCCGAATCTGTACCTGTCGACCGGCAGCGCGGATTTTGCCGCGCCGCCCACCCTGGGCTTCGCCCAGCTGCTGAGGTCGCAGAACATCGACTTCGAACTGCATCTGCTCGAGGGCAATTTCCACGATGCCGCGCGGTTTCCGGAACTTGACGGCGGGCGCGAGGTCACCCGGCTGTTCCTCGAATTCGCGCACCGAGCATGCAACTTGCGGGCCTGAGCGGTTGCCGCAGCCATGGAGACGCATCCTTAGCCGTATTCGCTGTACAGTGATCCGGCATCGCAAGGCGCCCAGACAGTGGATGTCGACCCCTTACGCCCTGGCCCGCCACCCCCGGCAATGGGAAAAGATGTGCGGGGATCCCGTGCCTCGCGAAAGCGGCGTGCTGGCGAGACTGGAGGGTGAATTCGATGCTGCAGGCGCTCGCGAAGCAGGTGAGTCGATTCGATCTCGCCGGTGAACCGGAGTCAGTAGCCCACGGCGGGCACGGGGCACGCTCGCCCAGCGTGAGGCGGCCTTGACCCGATTGCGACGATTCATTGCGCGTTTCGTTGGAAAATGGAAATGAAATGCGCTGTGTCCACCGGTTCCTATTTCGGCGAATCTGCCGGCAACTTGTGCCCGTCTGCCTTGAATTTTTCACCGAAAGGCGTGAGCGCCCCGCCGTCCGGGTTCACATGACATACGTCGCAGGATTTCCCGGTTTGCTTGGCATAGGCAGGCGTTGCAATGGCAGAGCGGGACAGGAACAGCGAAATCGTTCCGGCCATCGCAACGGCGGCCGCCGCACAGCCGACGAGAACGAAAGCGTCCTTAATGTGAATCCCGCCCCTCGCCTGATGAACCGCGGCCGGGGCGGCATTTGATTCCTCTGACTCACGGTCATTGCCTGCGCTGTTCATTCGATTCTCCAGTGGTGTTCGGTGAAGCGGAAATCTTTCAGACTATTGCGCCAATGCCCGCGTGTCGGTGCGGTAACGCACGGTCGAGGGACGAAGTTCAACATCCCCGATTCGGCCACCCGTAAGGACATCGGCGGTCAACTCCGACTAAGCGCGGTATCGAACGGAGATAACGCCAAAACGACTGTAATTTTCGGATCCATGGCCATCTCGAGTGCACGATACCCGTCGTTGATCCTGGCGCTCCTCTCGAGTGCGGCGGGAGCCGGGGAGGCCACGATGCTGACCGGCGACTGGGGCGGCGCGCGGTCCTATCTGACCGGCGCCGGTGTCGATCTGGCCGGCGGCTATACCTCGGAGGTCGCGACCAATCCTCGCGGGGGCACGAGTCAGCAGGTCGGGTACGTCGACCAGTGGAGCGTGGGCGCCACTGTTGATCTGCAGAAACTGCTCGCGTGGCACGGTGCGGACTTTCAGATAACGATCACGGATCGCGACGGAAATGACCTCAACCACAAGGCGAACCTCGGCACGCTTGAGGAAGTACAGGATATGTATGGTGGAGGACAAACCTGGCACCTCACCGACTTCTGGTTCGATCAGGTGTTCATCGGCGGCCGTCTGGATTGGAAAATCGGTCGACTGACGGTTGGTGAGGACTTTGCCGCCTTCAGCTGCAACTTCCAGAACCTGACGTTCTGCGGTTCCTCGCCCGGCAACATCGGTGAAATCTATTGGTACAACTCGCCCGTCAGCCAATGGGCCACACGCATCAAGCTTGTCATCAGTCTGCAATGGGACGTCCAGACGGGCGTCTATCAAGTGAACCCCACCTACGTCAATCCGGTGTGGGCGGAGGCGAACGGCCTGTTTCCCAGCTTCCCCGGGGGCACGACCGGCGCGCTCATACCACTCGCGCTCGATTGGAAACCGGCGCCATGGGGC
>Ga0182012_10000301_pt1 | contig 56617 bp, 52 predicted proteins | sample 612S2SmetaG_FD_120486 | JGI IMG/M metagenome (GOLD analysis project Ga0182012, IMG submission 120486) | Permafrost microbial communities from Stordalen Mire, Sweden - 612S2S metaG | ecosystem: Environmental > Terrestrial > Soil > Wetlands > Permafrost | place: Sweden: Stordalen | collected... | reverse complement strand
GTGCCCGCATTTTGCCGGCATCCCTGAGATTCGCGCGTCCCCATGAGAACCGCTTGCCGCCAAGCTGCATGATGAGCAGATCGGCCATCAGTCGGGCATGGGGGCCGTTGCCATTCGGGAACGGGTGAATCGCGACGAGGCGGTGCTGAAAGCGCACGGCGATCTCGTCGGGGGGATACGATTTGTATTCGATCCAAGCTTTCACGTCATCGAGTAACTGCCGAAGCGCAGCCGGGATCTCGTAAAAGGGAATCCCGAGATTGCGTTCGCTGTGCCGGAAATCCCCCGCCCACCGCCAGACCTCGCCGAGCATCTGCTTATGGAGATTAGTGGTGAACTTCTCGGTCAGCAGATCGCGCCTGCGGCGGCCGAGAGCCCAGTCCTGCCCACGCACGATATTCTCCTGCTCGGCCTCGTTCAGTTCGCGCCTGTTGGAAATATGCGAGGGAATAAGATCGCGCTGCTCCTCCACGGACAGCGGCGTTGCCGCATCGTCGGGCTGGTCGAAGACATCGCTCACGGTTCATCCCAGAAGCGTCGCGGGTTGGTCTCGCGCACGACTTCGTCGATCATGGCCTCCGTTTCCTTGCGCTGCACCTTCTGGTCTTCCAGAGCCTGGTCTTCAAGAGCCATAGAGTGCTCGATCGGTTCGGAACGGCGTCGCGCAAACAGGCGCGCGCGCTCGCGCAAGGTCTGCTCCAACGGTTTGTTCGGCACGAGGGCGTACACCAGGTCTGTTTATTAATAGACTGTAGCCTATCTAAATTGCCAGCTAGGAACGCTAAACGCGTTCGCCGCCACTCCGCCGGCGGGGCGCCAAATTCCTAAATCGTCTTGGTGACCTTGTTCAAGGTGCGCGGCTTATCGGGATCAATCCCTTTATGCGCCGCAAGTGCCGCCGCAAACAATTGCGCCGGCACTATATAAGGAATCGGCGTCAAAATCTCAGGGAGCTTCTCCGGCAGGCAAATCAAACGCGTACCCATCTCGCACGCTTCCGGATTGCGCCGGTCCGTTATGAAAACCATCTCCGCATTCAGCGCCTTCAGCTTCAGGCACATCTCCTTCATCCCCGGCCACGTCACACCCGCCGGAGCAAACAGAAATGCCGGAAATCCATGCTCGATCATCGCGATCGGACCATGCTGAAAATCGGCCGACGAAAACCGCTCCGCAATCACATAGCACGTCTCCATCATCTTCAGCGCGAACTCGAAAGCGTTGGCGTAGTTCAGCCCGCGCCCCATCACCACCGCGTGATCCATGAAGCGATACCGCTCAGCCAGCGCCGTGATCTCGCCTTCCAGGCCAAGCGCCAGTTGCACCGCGTCCGCAATCCGCTCCAGGTCCGTAACCCGTATCTTCGCGCCCAGCGCATAAGCGATCAGATACATCATCATCAACTGGCCCGTATACGTCTTCGTCGCGGCGACGCTCTTCTCCTTTCCCGCGCGCACCAGAAACACATGCTCCGCCAGCTTCGCCAGCGTACTGCGGGATTCGTTGGTCACCCCCACCGTGATCGCATTCTGCTTGCGTGCCTGTTCCAGAACGATATTGGTATCGGTGGATTCGCCGGATTGCGAGATCGCGATCACCATCGTCTCCCGCAAATCGAGCCGCACTCCATACAACGTCGAGACCGAGGGCGCCGCCAGCGCCACCGGAATCCCCGTCGTGATTTCAATCAGGTAACGGCCGAACTGCGCGGCATTGTCGGACGTCCCGCGCGCCACCAGAACAATCAGGCGCGGCTTCCGGCGTCCCACCAGCGCGCGGAATTTCTCGATGCGCCGCATCTCCAGACGCAGTGTCGCTTCCAGCGTTTCCGGCTGCTGCCGGATCTCTTCCAACATTTTTGACATCAGGATTTACGATACTGCATTCCGAAGGAGTTCTACCTAAGCAAGTCGTTCGGCCGCACCGGGCAAACATTCCGGAAGAATTCGCAGCGCAGGCAATGCCGCCCTGGATTCAGGGGAAAATCAAGATGCTCCTGCGCGGCGATCAGGTCCGCGCCCAGGTGCATCATTCGAGCCGCATCGCCCAGCGGAACGGCGATGGGAACGTCCGGCCGCAGAAAATGCAGCCACGCTTCCTGCACACGCTTGCCGGTGGCGGCCTCCAGCGCGAGTCCATAAACCTGAAGCTGAACGCGATAATCCTCCGCGCGGAGCGTTGCCTCCGCCGCGGATACGTCATCGGTCTTATAATCGACCACAACAATGCCGCGAGGTTCCTCGAACCAGAGATCGATGGTTCCCCGCACAATGAGTTCTCCGGTCCCGAACACGAAGTCCCACTCATACTCTTTGCGCACGGCCTTCTGCAAGCGCTTATAGAGAGGACTGCGCACAAACACACTGGCCAGCGCCGCCGACTGCATCTGCGGATTTGGCACATCCTTGATACCGGCCAGCATGGCATGCACTTCGATACCAATCTGAGAGGCATCCCGCGATTCGCCCGGCCCAATGGCGAACGAACGCTTGCGCAAAAGATCGCCATCCCATCCCAGGAAACCCGCCAGATAGTATTTGCGCGGGCAGCTTGCGAATTGGGAAAGCCCGCTGGCCGTCACATTCGGGTCGAACTGGTCAGTCAAAACGGGCCGATCCAAAACCAGGACACCGGCGTCGGCATTCACCGCGGTTTCGATGCCCGAAGAAGGAGGAAGCGCATCGCTATGAATAATCCGCACTTCAAACGGCAAGCCCTTCGGAGTCTCGTACGCTTGGATCACCGGCTGGCCCGAGGCCGCCACATGACTAAGATCGAGCGCCTCATAAATGCGGCCGGCCCAATTCCTCAGAGTCTTCCCCGCCTTTTGACTCCACGTAAGAACCAGGTGTTCCTCCGCGCGGGTCAGCGCCACATAAAGCAGCCGGTGGGCTTCCTCATCCTCCGTCCTGGCGATCGCCACCTGGTTCCGGCGATTGATCAGACCTGGGTCGGACCACCGGATGCCAAGGCCGTGAGCCGGCGTAAAGTTCAATACCGGCGAGTCATTACTGGCCATCCCTTTATCCATCGCCACCAGAAAGACCACCTTGAACTCAAGCCCCTTCGCCGCGTGTGCGGTCATAATCTGCACCGCGTCGCGAGTCTCATCGATCGGAGAATCCTGCTCGCGCGGGTTCGTCTTCCGCATCGCTTCCAGATACCGGACAAACTCCGCCGGCGTCAACTCCGCGCGCGCCCGCGCGATGGCCAGAAACTTCTCGATATTTGCGCCGACCGGTGTCTCCGGGTTCCACACGATGCCCATCTCATCCAGCGCCCTCAAAATCAACCGGTCCGCGGAAAGTGAGCCGGCGGCCTTGCGCCACCGCCCGAACGCGGCCGCAAACCGATCGAAGCGCATCCGGTCTTCCGCGTCCAATGGCACCGAAGCCGGAAACGCCAGGGCATTCCCAAAGCTGTTCCCCTGCGACTTCAGCCGCAAAAGACCTTCATCGGAAAGGCCCGCGAAAGCGGACCGCAACACGGCCAGCGTGCTCACCTCATCCCGCGGATTCTCTATCATGCGAAGCAGGTGCGTCAGATCGAGCGCCTCGCGCGTCTCCAGAAATCCGGTCCGGCGATTCAGGTTGTACTCGATCCCCGCTGTCCTCAAAGCCTCCAGATAAGGGTCCAGCACCGTGCTGTTGCGAACCAGAATCGCGACGTCGCTCAGCTTCGCCGGCAGCGCAACCAGAAGCTCCTGGATGCGGCCCGCTACCCACTCCGCTTCCACGGTGTAGTCTTCTTTGTCTTCATTGCGATCGAAGAACATCACCTCCACCGAGGGATGGCCGCGCTCCTCGAAGGTTTGCGCGGGCACCAGATCGCGCTCCGTGATCCCTGGTGCGCCGTCGATAATCCGTTGCGCCGCGCGCAGAATGGCCGGACGGCTGCGCCAGTTCTGTACCAGCTCCGCCGCGTGACCGTTCCGGCCCTTCACAGATTCGTGATAGCCCTGGAAAACAACCGGACTGGCGTGGCGGAAACCATAAATGGATTGGTTCAGATCTCCCACCGCGTAGAAGCGGTCCGCACCCCGCACCAGTTCCACCAACCTCGCCTGCTGCGCGCTGGTGTCCTGAAACTCATCGATCATTACCTGCCGGTACTGTTCATTGATCCGCCTGCGTACGAACGGATTTTCTTCGAGCAGCCGCACCGTGAAGAGTTCGAGATCGTTGAAGTCGAGCGAGGCCATCTCCGTCTTTTTCACTCGATAGCGGGCGTCGAACCGTTCGATGGCCTCAATCAGCAGATCGCGTTCGGCCTGGAAGCGCGCGTCGAGCAACCACGCTTGCAGATCCTCGATTGCCTTCCGCATGCCATCGATTTCGTGTTTCGCGGAATTGGTCGGCCCCTTGGTGAACTTCGCCTGACTCAAAGCGACGAGCAGCTCATCATCCGTGCGTGCCGATCGAATGCGCTCAATCGACTCCTTCGCCTGGTCCCGCGCATTGCGCTGAGCGAGGTTCGGCGTAGCCGGGAATCCGAGCAGGTATCTCCCGGCCACTTCCAAAATCGGTTCCAGCGAGGGACGCTCGGGGATCGGCATGTGACGCAGATCCTCTGGCCGCACACCCGCAGCGCGGATTGCATCATAGATCTTTGGTATAAGGTCTTCGAAGTCCGCTCCACCGGTCGCGTCCAGCAACTTGTTCATACCGGCGCGGTTCTCCGCCGTCAGATCATCCAGCGTTTCCCGCAGCGCGCGCGCCTGCTCAATCGCCGCCACCTGTTCATCGAGGACGGTGAACTCCGGGTCCACTCCGGCCGATGTCGCGTGGTCTCTCAGTATCCTGCTACAGAACGCGTGAATGGTCGAAACATGCGCTCTGTCGAGCTTCCGCAGCATGTCTTGCGAATCCTGGAACGCCGTGGAAAGCATCTGGCGCATTTTCGCCGCGGCCTTCTCGGTGAAAGTGATCGCAATGATCTCCGACGGATCGATGCCGGAATCAACCAGGCGGCGATAGCGCTCCACCAGAACGGTAGTCTTGCCGGAGCCTGGTCCCGCGACGATGCAGGCGTCTTCCCCAAGACGCGAGATATCGATCGCCAGCTCTTGTTCGCCTGTAAACGACGTCATCGGTTAAGAAGCCGTCGCCGCAGCCGGCTGTTCAATCCGGCATGCATCCTTATAGGTGCAGTAACGGCAAGGGCCCTGATTCGCTGGACGCGGATGGATCGTGCCCGCACGGAACTCCGCCGCGGCGTTCGAAGCACGCTGCAAGGCGCTCGGAATCCAATCGTCGGGAATCGGCGCCAGGCCCTTCTTAAAATTCGCCCCGGGCACCGTGCCCCAGCCGTAATATTCAGGCTGTTCGCCGCCCTTCAAACTGACGTAAACCATCGCCGACGCGGGGCGGCCGATCCGTTTCTCCGCGGCCCACGCATACAAAGGACCTTGCAGTTTGGTCTCATCTTCCAGCTTCTTCTTCGTATTTTCCGCGGTACTGAACTTATAATCGACCACAACGGCGCTGCCGTCGTCGAGCTCATCAATGCGGTCAAACCTGCCCCGGATCGAAAGTTGGCCGTCCACCGCGAGATCAAAATCCACTTCGGTTTGCGACTGCCTATTCAGAGGATACCGCTTGTCGTCGATGAACTGCCGCAACGCAATCCGGATCAGGCGGCGCATGCGATCTGTGCGAAATCCGGGTTGGATATTCTCCTTCTCGCACACCGCCGCAAAGACTCTGGCAAACAGCGGTTCCAACTCCTCGCGCGTGGCGAACCACTCCTGCAACACCTGATGCGCGATGGTCCCTTGCACCATAAAATTCAAGCGATCTTCGGGACGCGTCGGGAGCTCGGCGATGGACAGCGTCTTTCCGCCGAAGAACAGGAACGGGCATTGGAGCAGGCTTTCGAGCGAACTCACCCCCACCTTCGCGTGCTTCCCGGCAAGAACGCTGAGCATGTCCGGCGATTGCACGCGGCTGGGCTGCGTCCATGGCGCGATGGCGGCGGGAAGCGCGGGACGCACCGAAGGCGCCTCGGCATCCGCCTCCCTATCAACGAGAAAGATGGATTTCAGATTCCGCTGCCCGCGCGCATCGGTCCGAGGATAGCTCAGCACCAGCAGATCGCGGGCGCGGCCACACACCTCTTGAAAGAGGTCGAACTCCGCTTTGTCCTTCTCCTGCGAGGTCCGGGCCTCCATCGCCGCCAGCGCGGCGTCGGAGAAGAAAGGGTCGCGCGCATTCTGGGCCGGAAAGTCCTTCTCCACCAAGCCGCATACGAAGACCGTCGACAGATCCCACTGCCGCGCTTCCCACGCGCTGAGCACGTGGACCACGTTGCGCGACCGAGGCTGCATCGTGAAAGTGGATAGACGCAGCACGGAACGCGCCACTTGCCAGAATGCGGCGAGGTCGATCGCCTGAGTCTTGCTGATCCACCACTCGGCGGCCTCTTCCATGGCCTGAGCAAAAGCTTTCAAACCGGCCGCCTGCCGACGATAGTGCTCGGCTTCACCCGGCGGGATGCGGTCCGGAATATGGCCGGGCCAGAAAAGCGAGGGCAGATGCGCGAGCCGCGCCGCCCACTCATTGGGGGTGCGTTTCTCACCGCGCCATGCGTCGATCTGCTCAAAACTCTTCAGCACCCGCCGGGGCACAAAGCTCGCACCGGCGATTTTCAGCAGCGGCTCCAGGCCGCTTCCCGGCAGGTGTTTGTTCACCTTGACGGCAAAGGCATCCAGCGCATCGGTAGCACGGGCGTTCGGGACGAAGCGCAGAAGCTGCAGGACCTGCTCATGCTCCCACCCACCGAGCAAGGCTTCCACGATGCCCGTGAGTAGACGAGCGGCTGGATGGGAGTGCAGTGGCTCCGGAAAGTAGAAGTGCGCGGGGATTCCGAATCGCTCAAAAGCAGCCCGCAACAGAGGCACGTACTTCTCAGGTTTGCGAAGAACGACACCCGTGTCGCGGAAGTCGCCTTGTTCCAGAATCCGCCGCGCGATCTCTTCCACTTCACGCTCCACCGTTTCGGGAACCAGCACGATTGTGGCGGGGTTCGTGCTTTCACCGGACTCCGTGCAAGTCGCCGACACGGCTTCAATTAACTCGATCTCAAGCCCGGAGAGTTCGGCGAACCCCTCAAACCAGATGTCATCGGCCAGCTTCCTGGTTCGCGCAGCCTTCTCCGCAATCCGTAGAGACTCGCCACGCATCACCAGGCCTCGCGCAGTGAGTTGACGCTCGACATCCTTCCAGACGCGTGCCACGGCGTCTCCGAAAGGCGCAACTTTGGCGGGGGTGCAGCCCGCGGCATCGAGTTCCGCAATGGTCTTGGCGAGGCGCGCGTGGAACCCGGCAAGTTCAGCCACTTTCCGGAACTCGGGCAGATCCAGACGGCGCACCGCATCTTCCACCATAAGGGAGAAAAGCTCGTTCGAGACGACTGTGGTTTCCGGCGCAAGGTCCGCGACGAAGCGTGCCAGCGTGCTGACATCCCGTGCGCGGAACACCAAGCCATCGCGCGCCAGTTCGTGGCTCAGATGCTCGGCGAGCGTTGCTGTGGGTACCACGATGCGCCCGGTGCGCCCCTGTCGCAGAGACTCCTTGAAGCTTCGAAGAACCGGTGGCTGCATTCCGCTAGAACTTATTCAGTTCTACCACCAGCGCCGAAAGTCCATGTATGCGATAGAGATCCGTCAGCCTCTGCTCTTCGGGAGAAGGCGACAGCGGCGATGCCGATGCGCCCTCTCGCTTGGGAATCCAGACCTTGCCGTCGGAGTATTCCACCTGGTTGACCACGCCGACGAGCTGCCCGATGGAGAGCGCGGAAGTGCTCTTGGGCTTGTAGAAACGCAGTGCCGCATCCTGCACCAACTCGCCCATCTGACCGGCGGGAAGGTAGAGATCGGCGTCGGAAAGAGGCACGGAGCCGGCCATGTATTGCTGTCCGGAGGTATCCTTCACCATCCAGGCGATCTCGACATAGCGCACCGGCTTGTTCGAAAGGTTCTTGACCTCGATGCGCGGCGAACGCACCTCATCCCCCGAGATCTCGGCCCATCCCTGTACGGCCTTCACCGGAGCTTCCGGCATGTTCAGGAAGGTGAACTTCTCCATGCGCCCCGGAACGTTGGTGGAAGCCGTGGTGGTGCGGCCGCGGACCATGCGCACGTCGAGGCGCTGCATGTCGTCCTGGCGCTTCAGACTTTCGATGACGGCTTCCTGCAGACCGGCGGACCCTCGTTCAGCCAGCATGTGTTTGAGGTAAGCCCGATCCCGCCGCGCTTCCATCTCCCAGAAGGTCATCGTGCGTTTGGAGTTGAGGCGGTTCGGGCCGTAGAAATTGAGATCTTCGAACAGCACCCCATCGAGATTCACCTGAACCAGCGGGCCGGGGGTGCCCGCGGGACGCATCAGGCGCACGTCCACGCGAAGTGGGAAGATCTCATCGCGGCCTACATCCACCAGCCTCGAAACCGACGCCCGGCCAACCGGCAGCGACTCCTGCGAAACGATCAGCAGGGTAATCCCGCGCAGACGCCGGCTACCGGCGTTCTTCAAAGACAGATCCAGATGAACATCCAAAGTGAGCGCCCCGCCGCGCACCGTGGCGCGCGATTCGTTGACGTCGCAGGAAATCAAGGTGACCGGGGAATCCGCGGGAAGGTTGAACTTCACCGATCCGTTCGGATCGAACTGGCGCTCCTGAGCCCACGCAGGCGTGGTGAGAGCAAGTGCCGCAACGATGATAAAGCTATTCCGCGTAGACATTGACGATGGTCACTCCGGTATCGTCCACGTAGCGGGAGCGAACAGCACCGTGGGCGCTTACAGTTCGGATCACATTGCTGCCGGCGGGCGCGGGAACCGAGAGACCGCGATCTCCGCTGCTGACCATGGTTTCATCGCCGCTGGCTTCGAGCGTTGGCAGAGTATTCGACAAACCCGCCTGGGCAGGAACCGCGGCGTGATGCAGCACGGGATTCTCCATGGCCAGAAGCACCGCCAGAACGGTTAAGCCGGCCAGCGCAAGAGACAAGCGGGGCGGGGTCACGAGAGCCACGCGAGAGGGCCGTTCCACGAACGACACGCACTCCCCGGCCGATAGACCGAGGCGGATATTGGCGGACATTTCCGACGCCAGCGACTGCCAACCGGAACCATCAAGGGCGGCGGGCATCACGTCCGCGGATCGGCTCAGGCTCTCCTGCAACCGCACAAACTCAAGGGCTGCCGCCGCGCACTCCTCACAACGATCGAGGTGGCGCTCCACCAGCTTCCGGCGCCAGAACCCCACATCGCCGCGCGAATAGAGCGCGAGTTGCGTTTGCGGGATATGTTGACGTTGGCTCATCGGGAATTCCTTGTCGCGTACTTCCGAAACTTGATGCGTCCGTTGGCGATGTGGGAACGCACCGTGGCCTTGGAGCAGGAAAGCTGCCGGGCGACTTCTTCCGCCGGAAGGTCTTCCACGTCCCGAAGCACCAGCGCGGCGCGCTCTCGAGGGCTCAACGTATCCAACCCCTTTTGCAGGTAATCCTGATGCTCGCTGCGGAGCAAAATCTCTTCCGGGCTTTCCGAATGCCGCTCCGGGGCGAACTCCATCTCGCAGAAGCTCACGCGGCTGTTGCGGCGGAGAAAATCGAGCGCGGTGTTGGTGGCAATCCGTGAAAGCCAGTGGGCCGCCTTTTTCTCGTCCTTCAACTGATCCTGGCGGGAGAGCGCTTTGATGAAAGCTTCCTGGGTGAGGTCCTGCGCGTCGGCGACGTTGCCGACAATCCGGTAAATCTGCAGGAAGATGCGGCGCAGGTTCTCCGTGACGAAGCGGCTCTGCGCGTCTTGCGAGATCAGCGGGCTGTCGATCAGGTCGCTCATGGGAGCAGAAACCCATTGGCTGGCAGTCATTTGTTCGCTCGAAGGGTTGACGGGCGAACCTGCGCAAACGTGCAGCCCAATTCCGGGCTGTCACACTATTACAGGATAGCGGAAATTACAGATGAGACAAGTAGCGGTGGTGGGTACGGGGAAAACGGCGTTTGGGGCGTTTCCGGACCGGGATTTGCGCTCGCTTGCGGTGGAAGCGGGGCGCAAGTGCCTGGAGAACGGCCAGGCGCGTCCGGATCAGATTCAGGCGTTTTATTTGGGCAATTTCGCGGGTCCGTCCTTTACCGGACAGAATCACCTGGCACCCTATATCTCAACGGCTTTGGGCATGAAAGGGATTCCCGCCACGCGGTTCGAGGCGGCGTGCGCTTCCGGCGGATCGGCCTTTTTCCATGCCGTTTCGGCTGTGATGGCCGGGCTTTACGACACCGTAATGGTACTAGGGGTCGAGAAAATGACATCCCAATCGACCGCGCGTGTGACGGAGATTCTAGCGTCGGCCGGCGAGGTTTCGGGCGAGATCGCGGCCGGATCCACCTTCCCGTCGTTGTTCGGGATGATCGCGCGGCGGCACATGTTCGAGTTCGGAACCACGCGTGAGAACCTGGCTGCTGTGGCCGTGAAGAACCACGAAAACGGGGCGTTGAACCCGGACGCGCATATGCGGAAGGTGATCACTCTGGAGCAGGCCCTGAATGCGAGAATGATCGCCGAACCACTGGGGCTTTACGACTGCTCGCTGATCAGCGACGGAGCGGCGGCGGTGATTGTGACGGCGATGGAGCGGGCCGGCGAATTCAACCGGAAGCCGGTCCGGGTGTTGGGGATTGCGCAGGCCTCGGACTATCTGGCGCTGGACCAGAAGGACGATATCACCACGTTTCCCGCGGTGCGGGCGGCGGCGCGGAAGGCCTACGAACTGGCGGGATTGGGTCCGCGCGAAGTGGAATTCGCCGAGGTTCACGACTGCTTCACCATCGCGGAGGTGATCGCGACGGAGGATTTGGGGTTCTGCGAGCGCGGCGAAGGCGGACGGTTCGCCTCGGCTGGCTGTACGCGGCGCGGCGGCGAAAAACCGGTGAATGCCAGCGGCGGGTTGAAATCCAAAGGGCATCCGGTGGGGGCGACCGGGGTGGCGCAGATCTGCGATGTGGTGCAGCAGATCCGTTGCGAGGCGGGTGAGCGGCAGTTGACGCGGCATTCCATCGGGCTGGCGCAGAACCTCGGCGGATCGGGCGCGACCTGCGTGGTCAGCATTTTAGGGGCTTCATGACGGGGATTGTTTATTCAGACACGGTGGTGCATGCGGCTCCGGCGGCTTTTGCGGAAGAAGCGCCGTATCAGGTGGCCATTGTCCAGTTGGAGGGTGGCACGAAAACCACGGCGCGCATCATAGGCGGCGAACGGGTGAAGATTGGGGACCGGGTGGTGCAGTCTGGTTCGGCGTTTCGGAAGGAGGCGCTTCGGAAGGAGGGATGATGCGGCTGGCAGAACGGATGGAGCGGATTGGGACGGAAGGCGCTTTCGAGGTGCTGGTGCGCGCCCGGGCGCTGGAAGCCCAGGGCAAGAGCGTGATCCACCTGGAGATTGGCGAGCCGGATTTTCCCACTCCGGCGCATATTGTGGAAGCGGCCAAGCAGGCGCTGGACGACGGGTATACGCACTATGGACCGACGCAGGGTTTACCGGAACTGCGGGAGGTGATTGCGGCTTACGTGGCACGGACACGAGGAATCTCCTGTGGCGCGGAGCACGTCTGCGTAGTGCCGGGCGGGAAGCCGATTCTGTTCTTTGCGATGATGGCGCTGCTGCAGCCGGGCGATGAGGCCATTTATCCGAATCCGGGGTTTCCGATTTACGAATCGATGATCCGGTTTCTGGGGGCGACCCCGGTGGCGGTTCCCCTGGTGGAAGAGCAGGGATTCGCTTTGGACCTGGACTTCCTGGCGAGTCACATCACGGATAAGACGCGGCTGTTGATTTTGAATTCGCCGCAGAATCCGACAGGCGGGGTGATTCCGGAAGCGGACCTGCGGGCGATTGCGGAGTTGGTGCGCAACCGCGACCTGGTGGTGCTTTCGGATGAGATCTATTCGCGGCTCTATTTTGACCAACCGCCGTTTTCCATTGCCAGTGTGCCGGGGATGATGGAGAAGACGATTATTCTGGATGGGTTTTCAAAGACCTATGCGATGACCGGCTGGCGCATGGGTTATGGGGTGATGCCGCTTGAGTTGGTGGACGCGGTGAACAGATTGATGGTGAACTCCAATTCCTGTACGGCCAGCTTTACGCAACGGGCCGGGATTGCGGCGCTGACCGGTCCGCAGACGGCCGTCGATGAAATGGTCCGCGAGTTCCGCCGGCGGCGCGATGCTTTTGTGACGGGTTTAAACACGATACCGGGATTTCTTTGTCGGTTGCCCGGCGGGGCTTTCTACGCGTTCGCGAACGTGACCGCGACAGGTTTCGGGTCAAGGGAACTGGCGGACCGGTTGATGAATGATGCGGGCGTGGCAGGCCTGGATGGCGGTTCGTTTGGCGAGTATGGGAAGGGTTATATCCGGTTCAGTTATGCAAATTCCATGGAGAATCTGATGGAAGCGGTGCGGAGGATGAAGGCGGCTACGACAGCTTCACGCCCTAAACCGTCATCACGATGAGAACTGCGGGAAATGCCGTGCCGGCGGATAGCAGACTCCACACAAGAATACGGCTTCGATTGAATTTGAACGCCATGTAAACGCCGAGAAACGTCGTGAAGATCAGCCCAATCGCCATCGCCAGAAAGAACCACTTCAGTGCAAGCGTAAACTTGCTCTCCGCCCGCTCCTCGTTCCGATGGCCGTGGTCGGACTCTTACGGTCTCGACTCACGGGCGGAACCTGGCGGAGGTCCGTGTTTGCCGGATATCGTCTGATCCTTATGAATGGATGCCAGTTTTGCGACGGGGCAAAGAAGATCCCCAGGTAGAGGTGCAACTGCCGCACTTGTTTCAGCCATGTCGTTTTGCTGGTGGTTGTGGAGGTCATGTTTGCCTTAAAACTGGAAGCGGAGCTGCATATCGATCTTGCGGTCGTACGTTGTCGAAGCGCCCATCGGCCCAAATCCCGCGAGGCTCGTGGATTCTCCAAAAAACGGCGAAGAGAGATTGCCGCTTGGCACGGCATAGCTCGGGTGATTCAGGATATTGCGGGCATTCACGGTGAGGGTCAGGTTATATTTCTTCCCGCTCGCTGCCCCGAACATGCCGGCAGGCGGACCACCCCCAGGTCCACCGCCGCCGCCAGGGGGAGGACCGCCGCCACCGCGCACACCGCCCATGCCGGGAGGCGGTCCCGATTGATTGCTAATCCCCGACTCGCCGCGATCGCCAAATGACCAGGTGCGGGACAGCCTCAGGTTGAGAGTAAATGTTGCCGGCCCTCTTGCGAAGTTCCGTGAGATGGATGTTCCGGGCGCAGGATTCAGGTTGAAGCAGCCGAATCCAGATTCGTAGACCAGGTTGGACCCGGTGCAAGCCGAGGCAGTCACGCTGGTCTCAAGCGACGGCCGCTCCTCCGCGACGCCAGTGAGATCCGTGTCTTGCCCCGTAGTGATGTTATAGGGCGTTCCGCTTGAGGCGATCATGAACGGGCTCAGGCTGAGCCGGAAGGGCAGCGGCAAAGAAGTGCCCATGAGGAACCGGTTCCGCACGTCCGCGAAAGACGACGGCCCCCATTCACTGCGCAGATTGTAGGGGTCCGCGGGCTGCCCTTCGTTATCGTCTTTCCCGTAGGAGAGCGAATAGAACCCGAAGAGAAACATCTTCTTATAGTTGATGTTCGGGCTGACAAAAAGCTGGTGGCTCCGGCTCAATCCAGCGGTCTCGGTGAGCAGGCGGATGCCCGAATCGCCGAAGGGGTACACGCCGTCGATGGGCGTATTGATGTTGCGCGAATTTTCCAGATGCACGCCGCGGCTCTCGATATATTGCGCGCTCAACCGGATGTACCGAGTGACCTGCCGGTCGACGCCCACGCTCCCCTGATAGTTCCGCGGCGCTTCGATGCCGTGATAGAGCAACTGCAATTGCTGGGCGGTTCCGTAACCCGCGAGTGAACTGAGTGAAGGCGTGGATCCGAAAAAGTCCGGGTCGGTCACGATATAAGACTGCTGAGTGATTCCGTTATAGCGCTCGCTAGCGAGTGTCAGCGTGTCGGCGATGCGGTCATAGAACACGCCGAAACCGGCGCGCAGCACGGTGGTGGCGGCTTTCTGGGGTTTTCCGTCGATGCCCCATGCGATCGCAAAACGGGGCGCGAAATCCCCGTAATCGTGAATGTTCGTCTGGGTCTCATATCTCAATCCGTAGCTCAGCGTGACGTTGGGCTTGATGCGCCAATCATCATTGATGAATGGGCCGGCATCGAACTGTTTCACGGTCAAAGCGGGTATGCCCGAGGTGAGCGTGTATTGGGCCGCGCCACCACCCAGAAGCCGGATCTGCGCTCCAGTGAGGCCCTCCTGCAAACCAAGAAGCGTCCTCTGGTAAACATCGAGGGCGGTCAGGGTTTCTGTGGTCCCGGCGATGATCTGGTTGAGCGCATCCAGCTCCGGACCTATGCCGCCGAAGAATGTATAGGTTCCATTGAAGTTATTGAGAGAAGTATCGTCGTTGAATGACTGGCGCAGCCTGGCGCCCCATTTGATCGTGTGCGTTCCATGCGTCCATGTAGTCGCATTGGTCAGTTCCAGCGCGTTATCTATGTTGCGCGAATTACCGACGGTCGCGCCGCCACTGGTGAATGCTCCCGCCACGTTGATGGAGGAGGCGGTGTTGGCGCTTTGATCGACTGTGCTGGAGCGCATCAACTGAAAGCGGGTCTCATTGATCATGGTCGGGCCGAAGACGGCTGTCTCGGTAAGTTGCAGGGTGTTCTCCGATTCCCGGCTGTTATAGGCGGTCGACGGCAAATTGAAGCCGCCCACGCCGCTATCGTCGAGACCGATCTGCGTGTTCTGGTAGCGCACAACGAGGGTGTTCTTGTCGTTGATGGTGTAGTCGAGCCTTGGCACAATGCTCATGCGGGTTTGCGGGGTGACAACGGCCTGGCCCAGCGTGACGGGATTCAGACTGCTATCGAGTGTGGTGGCCAGCACGAAGGCGTTTTCGGTAATGTCTCTTCGGTCGAAATCGAACCCAAAAGACATCTTGTTCTTGATGATGGGTCCGCCGAAGTTCAAGCCGCCGATCAGGTTCTGGTAGGGCGCACGTGTGCTGGTAGTGAGCAGGGGATTGCGCGAATTCAGATATTCGTCGTTGAACTGGAAGAAAACCTGTCCGTGGAAGCTGTCGTACCCGGGTTTGGTGAGGATCTCCACGCGGCCGAAGCCGGGCCGGTCGTATTCGGTTGAATACGGGTTCGAGTTGATGCGCACTTCGCGGATGGATGCCTTCGGCGGCATATTGCCGCCCGTGAAGCCATCGATATAAAGCTGGCCGCCATTCGGCCCGGCCCCAGGACCCGCCATGGCCATCAGTTCCGATTCAAGTTCGTCGGGGTCATCGGATAACGCGGCTAACTCCTTCTCCCCGAGCACCAGTGCCGTGCCGTTCGAGGAAGGATCGGTACTCACGTGCTTGGTTTCCTCTTCGACATTCACAACCTGCTCGGTGGATTCGATGGCGAGGCGAACATCGAGCGTCAATGGCCCTTGTAACGTCACGTCGCGGTTCTCACTTGCGGCGAACCCGTCCGCTGAAACGCGGACGAGATAGCTCCCGGGCTCGACGCTTACGGTATAGCGGCCGGTGCGATTGGTCCGTGCCTGCTGTTCGGTGGCGCCGCCGGTTACGGATACCACCGCGTTTGGCACGGAGGCGCCGGACGGATCGGTAACGGTTCCTTGCAGGACCGCTGAAACTTTCTGGGCGGAGGCGGTGATCATTGACAGGGACGCGCAGACACACAGGGTTCCACTTAACCTGAAAAAGGTTTTCATTTGCGATGCTCGCTTTCTGATTTGAAATTCAAAACGATTTAGGGCGTCATAGCCGACAGGTCGAATCCGCCGCCGTTCATCCCTCCCGGCGAGACCCCTCCAGAAGCTTTGGCCGAGCCCGCGGATGGCGAACCGCCCATGGACGCCATGCGGATCAACATCTCCGCATTGCCCAACAGCAGGATTGCAGTGAACTCATCTTCCTTTGCTCCGCGCGTGCTCGACAAAAGAACGGATTGGCCGGGTTTGAAGGCACTCAGTTCGGCGGACGGCATGAACTCGATCATCCGCGCGAGATCCGGTGTGCCCGGATTAGGTGTGGCCGGATTCGGCGCGCCCGGAGGCCCGCCCATGGCGGCGAAATCCGGCATGGCTTTTATCTGCGATCCCGGCACCACAAGAATGCGCAGTGTCTTGCCCGTGTTCAATTCCGCGATGGTCAACGCATGGGCATCCAAATCCACCGCCATGATCTTTCCAGCCTTGGTGACGAATGAGCCAAAGACGATATCCGAAGCGGCGACGGTAAGGCCATCCGGCGATTTCTCGCCGCGGGCGCGCAACTGGTCGCCGATCCGCACATCTTCCAGAGAGGCCGGCTTGGCGTCCGCGAATTCCACCGAATCGGGTGCGTACTTCCGAAAGGTGGCGTTGGCGCCCACAGTGACTTGAACTTGCGAAGTGGTCAGTCCGGACCGCTGGTTCAAGGTGAGCGTGCGGCCGTTCGTCGAGGTCACAATGCCACCCACTCCTCTGGTGGTCCACAACTCGCGATCCGCCTCATCGCGTTTCGAGATCTCCGCCGCGGGCATCACCACCAGGCGCCGCGCGTCAGCAGTACCGGGGTCAAGATTCACCAGTACGCGATCGCCGGGCGCGATGTCTGCCGCGCTGATGACCTTCGCGTTGTTCAAATTCTTTTCGCCTGGGCCGACGCGTTGGAAGATGGTGCCGGAGTTCAGATGAATGAGAATGGATTCGCCCAACGCCGTCTTTACCTGGGCGGTCCCATTCTGAGGTGCAATTGAGGTGACGGTACCGACAAAACGCGTGGCCGTCTCCGCGCCGAGAAGAGCGATTCCGATCAGGACAAGCGCGAAACTAACGGGTGAAGGTGACATTCTTTCCTCTTTTCAGTAAACGGCGACTTGGCTTCGCGGCGCTCTTAAGATTTGTTAAATTCAAAAACCGTGCCGTCAGCGATGGCGCGGAAAGGGTACATTGCAAGTGCGGGCATGCGGGTGGAGAAGATGGCAAAAGAAGCAGCGAACGAAAAGCGGATGCTCCTGATTGAGGACGATGTGGACCTCTGCGCTCTGATGACCGACTTTTTCAGCCAGCACAACTTTCGCGCGGAAGCGGCGCATGATGGAACAACCGGCCTGGCGCGCGCTCTGGAAGGGGGCTTCGATATCATTCTGCTGGATGTGATGATACCGGTGCTGGACGGCTTCGACGTGCTGCGCGCGCTCCGGCAGCGCAGCGCTACGCCGGTGATTATGCTGACGGCGCGGACGGAGCGGGAAGACCGCATCGGAGGGCTGGATTTAGGCGCGGACGACTACTTACCCAAGCCCTTCGAGCCCGGCGAACTGCTGGCGCGAATCCGCGCGGTGCTGCGCCGATCGGGACACATAGAACAGCGGGACGAAAAGTTCAAAAGAGGTGCGCTGAGCGTGGATCCGGCGCTTCGAAAAGCAACCATCAACGGTGAACCGGTGGAACTCACTTCGATCGAGTTCGACATTCTTCTGCTGTTGGCGCGGGCAGCCGGACGAATCGTCTCCCGCGACGAAATCAGCGCGGCGCTTCATCAACGCGAAGCAACACCTTTCGAGCGGTCGCTGGACGTGCACATCAGCCATTTGCGGAAGAAATTGAGCCGCGGCGAGGAGAATCCGATTCGAACCATTCGAGGTGTCGGGTACATGCTCGGTCCGGTTTCGGGTGACGCTGCGTGAACCGAATTGGCCGGTCGATCTACGTGCGCATACTGCTCTGGGTATTCGCCACGCTGGCGGTGGCCCTGGGCCCATTCCTGTTCATTTCGAACTACTATGGAACGCGCGTGAACCACCATATCTTCGACCGGTTGAATAACATGCAAAGGGACCAGGCGATTGAGGCCTACGAAGCCGGTGGCTCCAGCGGGCTGCAAGAGAACCTGCGCAAGCTCGAGAAATACTTCCCGGGCGAACACTTTCTGACCGACTCCGCCGGCAGGGACCTGGTGACCGGAGGAGATCATTCCGCTTTGCTGGCGGAGGCACGGGAGCGCGGTAACGGGCCGCCGAAGCGCGGGAGCCATCTCATTTTCGCCAAGCCATCCAATGACGGCCGCTACTGGTTTTTCGCCACTGCGCCACCGCCTTTCACACCCTGGAGTTTCCTTTTCTACTACGTGCTCATCATTGGCGTGGTAGCGGCGCTGTGCTGGGTGCTGGCCGCTTCTATCGGGGTCCCTTTGCGTAGGCTGGCCCGCACCGTGGAACGGTTCGGCCGTGGGGATTTGACCGCGCGCGCCAACATGACCCGGAGCGATGAAATCGGGCAGATGGCGCGCGCGTTCGATGTGATGGGCGACCGCATCGGGACACTGCTCACCGCGGAGCGGCGCCTGCTGCGCGACATCTCGCACGAGCTTCGTTCGCCGCTGGCGCGGTTGAGCTTTGCCGCGGAACTGCTGCGGACCGCCGACGACCGCGAAGCCGCCGCGGCCCGCATTCGCAAGGAAATCGCCCGGCTCAGCGTTCTGGTGGGCTCGCTGCTGGAGATGACCCGCGCTGAGGGCGACCCCGAGTCGCGCAAGTTTGAACCGATCGATCTCTCCGGATTGCTCGAAGGAATCGCCTATGATTGCCGCGTCGAGGCGGATGCCAAACGGTGTCGGGTGGAACTGGCGACAAGCGCTTTGCAGATCGCCGGCGACCAGGAATTGCTGCGCCGTGCAATCGAAAACGTAGTGCGGAACGCGATTCGTTACGCGCCTGAAGGAAGCGCGATTCAGATCAACGCGGCACCCCGGGACAACTCGGCCATCGTGACAGTGCGGGATTATGGACCGGGCGTTCCCGGTGACTCGCTCTCTCGAATTTTCACGCCGTTCTACCGCGTGGACCCATCGAGGGACAGTTCCACGGGCGGCGTAGGGTTGGGGCTGGCCATTGCTTCGCGCGCCATCTCCTTACATCAGGGATGCATTTCGGCGGCTAACGAGCAGCCTGGGTTGCTGGTGACGATCGAACTTCCGCTGCGATAGCGGGGGGACGGCGGCTCCTTTGCGCTTGATGGGAGTTATAACCCGGCAGGTTTGCTGTTGACGCTAGACTTGAAGATGGTGATGACGGATGCGGATTGACCGGATAGTCGTTCAAAACTTCAGCGGGTTTGAGCTGCGGGAATTTACGTTCGATCCGAATTGCCTGTCACGGATTCGAGGGGGGGCGGGGAATGAAGGTCGAACATTGGTATTGTCAGGCTGAATATCCCGAAGAACAGCTCAGGTACTCAAATCTGTTGGGAGCCTGCATGGCATCCGACGACCCCGATTTCAACCAAGAGCTGAATGTAGTCCTAAACTTGAACGAGGCTCGCCTCAGGAACAACAGGAAAGCCACCCTAGACGGACCCTAGACGGGTTTCTGCAAGCAGGGCGCAGATCAGGTCCATGGCATGTCGCAAGACTGAAGAAGTGGCTGCAGGAATGGAACGGCGAAACCGGTACGAATGATCTTATGCCTTACTGTCAGGTAGTAGTCTACTGGCTTCGAAAGCGCTTAGCTCGCGGCTGAAAAAGCATTTTCGGGGCGAGACCTGCGCGCGGTGCAAGGCGCATGGAGACCGATGCTTTCATGTTTGATTGGAATTCACTGTTCGACAGCCCCCTGAAAATCCATTTCCTGGAAACTTCCCCCGCGATCTCGAACGTCATCTATACATGCTTCCCGGATTCATTACTTTGGCTCTCACAGTTTCCACCCTGATGCCGAACCAGCAACCGGCTAACGCAACCGCTCCCGATGACACGCCGCAGCCCACTTCCGGACCGCATTCCCCGGAATGGAAGGGACTGACTGTAAAAGAAAAGTTGCACTATGATTGGCGGCACCTGTTCGATTTTGAAAATGTGGTGTTCGCGGGCGTGGGGGCGAGTTTCGATCAGTGGCGCGACAAGCCCTCCCAATGGGGTGAGGGATGGGGTCCATTCTTCGGACGCTACGGTTCACATCTGGGGCAGTACGCCGTACAGCGCAGCATCATGTTTCCGGTTCAGGCGATCGACCACGAAGACACGCGCTATTTCCGATCGAAGCGGACCACGTTTCAGGGACGGCTGGGAGACGCCTTTCTCCACACCATCTGGAGGCACAATGATAGCGGCGGGATGATGCCGGCGTACAGTGAATTTCTGGGAGATTACGGGGCGGCGGCGGCGCGCATGTGGTGGCCCGACCAATACCATACCGGTTCCGCGATGTTTGTCGCCGGCTCAGACACCATTCTGGTGGATGCGGGGATCAACGTGTTTCACGAGTTTAAGCCCGACATCATGCGCTGGCTGCACTTCGAGCACTGAGCTTCGAGCACTGATCTTGCAGCGACCTATTGCAGAACGAGCAGGCTGCCTTCCGTTACGCCTTGTGGGGCCGCGCGGCGCAGTTGATTTGTTAGCGCGGCGGCCGTGATGCGGCCATCGAGAGCCGCCTGCCAGGCTTCGGTGACGCGGATCAGTTGCTCGGCGGATTCGTGCACAAACTCCAGGCGAAAGTGGCGGATACCGGCTTCGAGCCACTCGGCAAAGTGCGCTGCGGCGTGCTGGGCTTCAGCGCCGAATACGGTGTTACGGCACCCGACATCGGCGATGACGGGATGCTCGCGGCCGGAGTGGTCCCGCAGCGCGACCTCGTGCTTCTCACAGGGGCGTCCGCAATCCCGGTAACTGGTTCCGGTGGATAGGAAACGGCAGAAGACGCAATGCTCTGTGTGGAAGACAGGCAGGTGCTGGTAGGCGACCACTTCGATGCGAGCACCAGCGAATCGCGCGAGTTCCGAGATTTGGGCGGCGTTGAGGTCGTGTGTGGGCGTGATGCGCGTGAGCCCGGTTTCAAGAAGCAGTTCCGCGGTGAGGGAGTTGGCCGCGTTGAGGCTGAAGTCGCCGATGAGCGCTGGGTGCGGACGGCCGCGCAGGTTTTCGAGGATGCCGGTGGCGCGCACAAGGATGTCGCATTCCAGGCTGAGCAGGAAGTTGACGATTTTCTCTTCTCCGGGTTTTAGAACGCGCGGTGTGGCGACGCGCGCCCGAACCGCGCGGGATTTGATGCGGTCAATCGAAGGGCGGAGGCCGTAGAGGTCGAGATAGTCGAGCGTGATCGATGCGGGGGTCAGGGTGAGCGCGGCGTCGAGTTGCGCGGGGGTGCGGACCAGGAGATGCAGTTCGGGGGGTGCCCCGGGTGCTGCGCCGGTGGGCGTGTGTGCGGGCGCTCGCTCGACGGCGACGTTGTCCACGACCGTGTTGACGCGGGAACGGGATTGGAGCGCTTGCAACTGGCCGACCGCTTCGCGGCGCATCTGATTGAGTAGGGACGCAGGCACGAAGGGCGAACCCGCCGTGTCAAGTTCGATTCCGTCGAGTTGGTAAGGGGTGTTGCCGAGGCGGCTGAGTTGATCGAGCTTCAGCGACTCGCTGCGCGCGGCCGTGAGCGGGGCAGGCGATTGGACGGTGACGGTGATGTTGGGCAGGGACCATTTCATGACAAGCCGCTCGCCTTCGCGGGCGGTCACGTGAACCTTGACGGGCTGCTTTTGGGCGGGGATGGCGCGAATGGTGCGATCGAGATCGGGATCATGCGAGCGCCAGATCGGGTCGCCCTGACGGATTCTTTGGAACCGGATGGCGTTGTTGGCAAATTGGAGTTCGAGCGTACCTCGCCGGTTTTCCGCGCTGTAAATGCGGCCACCCTCCTCGGGTTCTTCGGGACTGCGCCAATCGGCTGCATCGAACACCACGCCGTCGCCGGGTTTGAGCGGTGAGGTCGCGTGCGCGGCGGACGGTTCGATGATCACGCTGTCAACGGTGGTGGAGAGCACGCGTCCCATGAAGACACCGCGATGGCGCGGAGCGCGGCCTTCGACAACGGCTTGGTGATTCGTGCCGGTGAGGAAGTAGGGGCCGAGTCCGCGTGAATAGATCTGTTCGAGCTGCAGCTTTTCGAGCGGCGTGATGACGGGTTCGCGGCCTGCCCACGCTTCGTCCACCGCTTTGCGATAAGCGCTGGTGGTGAGTGCGACGTAGTCCGCGTCCTTGTAACGCCCTTCGATTTTCAGGGTAGAGACGCCGGACTGGATGATTTCGGGGATGTGTTCGAGGCTATAGAGATCTCCGGGCGAGAGCAGGTAGCGGGCGTCGCCGAGTGGAGTGTGGCCGCCATCGACCAAAAGATCGTAGGGCAGACGGCAGGTTTGCGCGCACTGGCCGCGATTGGCGCTGCGTCCGCCCCAGGCTTCGCTGGAGAAGCATTGCCCGGAGTAGGCCACGCAGAGCGCGCCGTGAACGAAAATTTCCAGTTCGCAATCCGATGCGGCGGCGATGGCGCGGATTTCGGCGAGAGAGAGTTCGCGCGCGAGCGTGACTCGATCGACCCCGAGCGTGCGCGCGAAAGCCACCCCTTCCGCGCTCGTGATGCTCATCTGGGTGCTGGCGTGGATTTCGATATCCGGAGCGATGCGGCGTGCGAGTTTGGCGATGCCGAGGTCTTGAATGATGAGGGCGTCGGCTCCGGCGCGGGCAATGGCGGCGATGGAATCGGCGGCTTGCTTGAGTTCCTGTTCGAAGACGAGCGTGTTGAACGTGACGAAGCCGCGGACGCCGCGGGCATGGAGCGTGCCCATCACTTCGGGGAGTTCTTCGATGTCGAAGCCTACTTTGGCTCGGGCGCTGAAATGCTTGAGGCCGAAGTAGACAGCGTCGGCTCCGGCGTCGATGGCGGCGCGGAGTTGTGGCCAGTAGCCGGCGGGGCTCATGACTTCGGGCTTGCGGGGAGACTGCATGGAAGGGCTGCTCTTACCAGCGTAGCGCCTGCGCGATGGTTGTTTCTTCAGGCGTGGCATCTAGGGATTCCACATCGAGCGTAACGGCGCAGGCGACGATCTGTTCGTCAGTGGCGCCGCTATAGCAGAGTTCGCAGACGCCGACCACGCTTTCGTTCTGAAGGAACGCGGGGCCGAAGGTGCGGCAGGTGAGCGGGCGGAAGTCGTAGAGCTCGCAGAATCCGGTGTCCGGGTCGAGAACGGGGCACGGGTCGTCGTCACCCTGGTCGAGTTGCGCGCGGTGGCGAATGAGCGCGGCGCGAGCTGGGTCGAGTTCCGCGAGGCCGCGGTGTAGGCGGGCGACGTCGGTTGTGCTGATGGGGAACGGTCCGTGGCAGCATTGCGTGCAGCCGGGGCGGCACGCTAACCAGCCTCCGCTCTTACGGGCGGCTTCAGCGAGAGCGGCGTCCACGATTTGGATGAGTTCGCTGTCAACCATGCTGCTTTCCAGTCTAGCGGCGTTTGCGAGAATTTATTCACATGCCAAAAGCAGTCTGTTTGTTGAGTGGGGGGCTTGATTCATCAACGTGTCTTGCCTTTGCGAAACGCGCCGGGTTCGAAGTGTATGCTCTGTCATTCGACTACGGGCAGCGGCATCGTGTGGAACTGGAAGCGGCCGCGCGTGTAGCGCGGGCTGCGGGCGTGGCGGATCACAAGACCGCCAAGCTGGATCTGCGGATGTTCGGGGGGTCGGCACTTACGGATCAGATCGCGGTTCCAAAGGGGCGCTCGGTGGCGGAGATGTCTGGCGAGATTCCGGTGACGTATGTACCGGCGCGAAATACCGTCTTTCTTTCGTTTGCCCTGGCGTGGGCGGAAGTGCTGGAGGCTTCGGATGTATTTATTGGCGTGAACGCGCTGGATTATTCGGGATATCCAGATTGCCGCCCCGAGTTTCTGGAGGCATTCGAGAAGATGGCGAATCTGGCCACGAAGACGGGCGTGCAAGGGAGAACGCATTTGAAGATCCACGCGCCTCTGATTGACAGGTCGAAAGCGGACATCGTGCGCCTGGCTCTGGAATTGGGAGTTGACCTGGCGCTGACGCATAGCTGTTACGATCCGGATGCCGGCGGCCGCGCTTGCGGGGAATGCGATTCGTGTCTGCTGCGGGCCAAGGGATTTGCGGAAGCTGGGGTTGTCGACCCGGTATGAAGATCGCGGAGATCTTCTATTCGATACAAGGGGAGGGTTCCCTGGTAGGCGCGCCTTCGGTGTTTGTGCGGACCAGCGGGTGTAACTTGCGGTGTTCGTGGTGCGATACACCTTATACATCCTGGCGCCCCGAAGGCGAGGAGTTATCGCTGGATGAGATTGTGACGAGGGTAGCTGAGTATAGCGCTCCCTACGTGGTGCTGACCGGCGGAGAACCAATGATTGCGCCGGGGGTCGGTGAACTTACCCGATTGCTGCGCGACGGAGGTGCGCATCTGACGATTGAAACCGCCGGAACCGTTTTTCAGGAAGTGGCTTGCGATTTAATGTCGATTAGTCCGAAGCTGAGTAACTCAACTCCGGAAGGCGTCTTTCGGGCCCAGCATGAGCGGCTACGGTTTCAGCCGGAGGTACTCCGGAGGTTTATGGCTGGTTATGACTATCAGTTGAAGTTCGTCATCGCCGAGCCGGGTGACATGGAGGAAGTGAAGATGGTGTTGGATGGGGTGAAGGCCGACCCGCGTAAAGTAATTTTGATGCCGGAAGGCCGGGACGCGGCGACGCTACAGGCACGTGGGGTGTGGCTGGCGGAGATCTGTAAGTCCGAGGGGTACAGGCTAAGTCCAAGGCTCCATGTGGATTTATGGGGCGACCGGCGCGGGGTTTAGGTCCGCGAAAGCGAAATCATGCCAAGACGCCGACAAGGTAATCGCGGTTCATTTTATTGATGACCTCGAGCTTGATTTCCTTGGGACAGACCGCCTCACACAGACCAATATTGGTGCACTGGCCAAACCCTTCCGCGTTCATCTGGCCCACCATTGACCGGGCACGCGAGTAACGTTCAGGCGCGCCCTGCGGCAGTATGTTCAGATGTGTGATTTTAGCCCCCGTGAAGAGAGCCGCTGCGGCATTGGGACAGGCGGCCACACAGGCGCCGCAACCGATGCAGGCAGCCGCGTCCATCGCTTTATCCGCGGCCTGCTTCGGAACCAGGATGGTATTGCCATCGCGCGCGCTGCCGGTGGACGCTGAGATATAACCTCCAGCGGCGATGATGCGATCAAAGGGGCGGCGATCGACAACAAGGTCCTTGATAACCGGGAACGCCGTAGCGCGCCATGGTTCGAGAAACAGGACGTCGCCATCCCGATAGTGGCGCATATGTAACTGGCAGACGGTGGTTCCGCGCTGCGGCCCATGCGCGACGCCATTAATCATGAAGCCGCAGGAACCGCAGATGCCCTCGCGGCAGTCGTGCTCGAAGGCGATGGGTTCTTCGCCTTTGGCAATCAGGCCTTCATTGACCACGTCGAGCATCTCAAGGAAAGACATGTCGGGACTGACATCTTTGGCTTCATAGCGCGTCATGCCGCCTTTTGCGGCCGCGTTCTTTTGCCGCCAAACGTGAAGAGTAAGATTCATCTTGTGGACCTATTTATAGCTACGTTGGGACGGATGCACATACTCAAATTCGAGCTGCTCTTTCACTAATGATGGCGGCGAGCCGAGGCCGTTCCAGCCCCACGCGGCAACATAGGAATAGTGTTCGTCGTCCCGCAGAGCTTCGCCCTCTTCAGTTTGATACTCCTCGCGGAAATGGCCGCCGCAGCTTTCATTGCGATCGAGCGCGTCGATGCACATCAGTTCGGCCAGTTCCATGAAATCGGCCACGCGGCCGGCGTTTTCAAGCTGCTGGTTGAGGTCCTCGCCGGAGCCGGGCACGTTTACATCGCGCCAGAACTCTTCACGTAGTTCGCGGATCTTTCCGATGGCGTGTTCCAGGCCCGCTGCGTTGCGGGACATACCGCAGTAATCCCACACGATTTTTCCGAGTTCGCGGTGGAAACTGGTTACCGTGCGGTCACCCTTGATGGCCAGAAGGCGTTGCGTGATGGCGTCCACATTGTGCTCCGCTTCAAGAACTTCGGGACGCGAGCCGTTGATCTTCTCCAGTTTGGTTGTGGCTAAGTAATCGCCCACGGTGTAAGGAAGAACGAAGTAACCGTCGGAAAGGCCCTGCATGAGGGCGCTGGCGCCGAGGCGATTGGCGCCATGATCGGAGAAATTCGCTTCACCAAGAACAAACAGCCCGGGGACGGTGCTCATCAGTCGGTAATCCACCCAAAGACCACCCATGGTGTAGTGGATGGCTGGATAGATCCGCATGGGCACCTTGTAGGGATCTTCGCCGGTGATGCGGTTATACATCTCAAATAAGTTGCCATATCGTTCTTCGATAAGTGGCTGCCCGAGGCGCTTGATGGCATCGGCGAAATCAAGATAGACGCCGAGGCCGGTCTCGCCTACGCCGCGGCCCGCGTCACAAACGATCTTGGCGTTGCGGGAAGCAACGTCTCGCGGGACAAGGTTACCAAAGCTGGGATAGCGGCGTTCGAGATAATAGTCGCGCTCAGCTTCGGGGATTTGATCGGGCGAGCGCTTGTCCCCGGCTTTGAGCGGCACCCAGATGCGGCCATCGTTGCGGAGCGATTCGCTCATCAACGTTAGCTTCGACTGATAGTCGCCCGAAACGGGGATGCAGGTGGGATGGATTTGCGTGAAACAAGGATTGGCAAAACGCGCGCCGCGCTTGTGCGCCCGCCAGATGGCCGTGGTATTGGACCCCTTCGCATTAGTGGACAAGTAATAAACGTTTCCGTAGCCGCCGGTAGCGAGAACGACGGCATCGCCTAAGTACGATTCCATCTTGCCGGTGACTAAGTCACGGACGACAATGCCGCGCGCCCGGCCGTCGATCACGATAAGGTCGAGCATTTCCATGCGCGGAAACATTTTGACGGAACCCGCGTGGATCTGACGCTCCAGCGCCTGGTATGCGCCCAGCAGGAGTTGCTGCCCGGTCTGGCCGCGGGCGTAGAAAGTCCGCGAAACCTGGGCGCCACCAAAGGATCGATTCGCGAGCATGCCGCCGTATTCGCGGGCGAAAGGAACGCCTTGCGCGACGCATTGATCGATGATGTTGACGCTGATCTGGGCCAGGCGGTAGACGTTGGATTCGCGGGCGCGGAAATCGCCGCCCTTTACCGTGTCATAGAACAGGCGGAAGATGCTGTCGCCGTCATTCTGATAATTCTTGGCGGCGTTGATGCCGCCTTGCGCGGCGATGGAGTGGGCGCGGCGCGGGCTGTCCTGAAAGCAGAAGCACTTCACGTTGTAGCCCAATTCTCCGAGAGAAGCGGCGGCGGAAGCACCCGCCAGACCGGAACCCACCACTAACAAGTTGTACTTACGCTTGTTCGCCGGATTCACCAGCTTCATGTCGAACTTAGTCTGATCCCAGGCTTCTTCAATGGGACCGGAAGGACTGCGCGAGTCGAGGCTCATATTTCCTTTCTACCTGGCTCCCGAGGTGGTGACAAACCCCGCCAGCACGGCTATCGGGATGGAGAGGAAGCCGAGAGTAATGACGATGGCAATCAATCGCGCGGCGCTCTTGATAAAGGGCGAGCGCGTTGGCGAGGTGATTCCGAGAGACTGGAACATGCTCCACACCCCGTGGCTGAGGTGCATGCCGAGTAAGACCATCGCGATGATGTAGAACACGGAGATGGGCCACTGCTGGAAGCTCAGAACCACATTGTCGTAGGGATGCCCTTCCATTACCGGACCAGTGAGCAGGAAAGTGAACTGCGCGAGATGATAGACGATGAAAGCGCCCACGATGGGTCCGCTCCAGTACATGGTTCGCGAGGCATAACTGGCGGCGGCGTTGTCTTTCTTGACATAGGAGACGGCCCGCGCCGATTTACCCAGCAGCGCCAGTTGGACGGTAGTGACAATGTGCAGCGTGACGCACACCAGAAGGACGATGCGCGCGGACCAGAGCGCGGCCGGCAGTGAACGCAGGAAGATGGCGTAGTTATCGAACTTGGCTTGCCCTTCGAAAACCTGCAGATTGCCGGCGAGGTGTCCGAGGATGAAGGCGAAGAGAACCACTCCGGTCACGGCCATGATGGCCTTTTTGCCTACGGTGGTTTGGTAGAACCGGAAGACACGGTCGATGGGGGCCGGGACGGCCAGGGAACTCATGTGTTGTTCCTGTGAATGGAGAGCATCCAATTCAATTATAAGGATGCGGATTTGGGCGAATGGAGTTCTGAAAAATTCAGGCGAGGATGTCGTGCACGGATAGTTGCCAGTCTGGCAATAGCGCGGTGCTGATGAGTTCAGCCTCGTTCAGCACGCGCATGGGGGCGTTGGCCCGCGTAGATCACTAGAGCGCCGGGTTGCGGGTAGATCTGCCAGACTTCCTGGGCGCCGGCGCGGAGATAGGTCCAGATCTTGCGGGTGCTGTCGGCGGTGCGTTCACTGGGCGAGATGATTTCGATGGCGATGTCAGGCGCGCCGGGAATCGGGATTCGGCGGCGATCAAGGTTGGTCCAGCGCTCGTGGAGGAGGACGCATACATCGGGGCGGACGCGAGTGGATTCGTCGGGGGCAAATTCGACGTCTGGGAGCGCTGCGCCTACTGGGGATGCCTGGAAGTATTGGCGCAAGCTCGCGCAGAAAGTGCTAACGATCAGTTGGTGTTCAGGCGTTGGACTTGGCACTTCGATCAGCTCACCCTCAAGCAGTTCCCATTTCCGGCCTTCCTCGTAAGGCAGCGAGTCGAACTGCGCGCCTGCCATCGTGGTCGTTGTCGCCATTTCGGGTGCCGGTTTCATTATCGCGCTTTTCAATGACCTTCCGTATAATCCGGTGGAATTTGAAACAGCGCTGGATCGGGTGGCGTTTGCGAAATGTTCGTCAGTTCGTAAGTGGTCAATCCAAAGCGCGGATCGGAATTCGAACTCTTCAACAGCAGCTTGAGATCGTCGGAATACCAACGCTCATTCACCACTTTGAGATCATTGTCGTTTCCAATCGTGCCGGCCGGTATCGTCGTTGTGACGCGCGCGCCCCTGGCGTAAACGCCATTAACCGTTTGCGGCGTCAACTCTTCCGTCAGTGTCGTCGGTTCGGGCTTGGGTTTGCCCTTCCAACTGTGCGCTGAAGAACGATGCGCCAAAGCCGCAATTGTAACTGCGCTTTTCCCCGATGGATATTTCATGTAAGTCTTGCGATCGGTTAGCTCGTACGTGAATCCCGCGACGGGGTCGAAGATCATCACGCCGGTGGAGGTCTCAATTCGCATCCGTCCCGAGACGTCGCGATAAAAGCGCTCGGTTTCGTCGGCGTGGATCCTCGACCCATCGAAGAGGCGCTGTTCGTTGTGGCGAACTTCGCTCGCCGAAACCGGCTTTCCCACCACCGGTCCGGTTTGACCATCTATCGGAGGCAAGGCAAGCTTGTTCGGGGCCGAGCCAGGATCGGGCGTTGTCAACCACCAAACTTTCTGCTGAAACGCGTTTCCCGTTGCTGGGATCTGGGCGGCGATCGGCATGCACGCCGCGATCAGGATCAGTATTTGTTTCGTCATTTGTAAGTCTCCTAATTGGAAGTAAGAACGGAACCTGTTAACAGCCGAATCGCGTGGGCGCGCCCGTCCTGCCCGAAGAGAATGTCGGCTTTCAGGACGGCTCCCGTATCGGGGGCGCGAACGTCAAAGCCAGCGGCGATCAAAGCGGAAACCGGTACATCCATGCGAACGATGGTCGAGCGTTCATAGGGAGTGAGGGGCGCGGTGTAGGGAATTTCGACGAACACCTCGCTCGAATTTTGCGGCACGGGAGTTGGATGACGCAGGACAACCGCGACAATCACCATGCATGCCGCAAGAGCGGCGCCGGCGGGGATCCACCAGCGAAGCCGTGGCCGCGGGGCTCCCGATGCCGCGTCAAACTCAGCCAATAGTTTCGCTTCCAGATCCGCTGGAGCGGGCATTTCGCGCGACAGACTTCCCAAGCCTGAATGGATCGCTTGCTGCGTCTGCAGGGACCGCGAACACTCGCCGCACGATGCAAAATGAGGATCGACAACTGGAGAACCCGAGCGAACGGATTCGATCGCCAGATCGCGAGCTTGCCGGCATTTCATGAGGGTCTCTCCTTACTTGGCTTGTTTAGGTTGGGCTGAAATTTCCGGGCCAGCAAAACGCGTCCGCGGTGCAGGCGCGAGCGGATAGTCCCTACCGCACACCCCAGTAATGCCGCGGCCTCATCATAGCTTTGGCCTTCGAGATCGCAAAGCACGATAGCTTCCCGGTAGCGAAGGGGCAGAAGCGCGATGGCTTTGCGAAGCGACCCAGCATCAATCCCGCGAGTGAAATCGACGCCGGTGGAGAATGCCGTTACTTCACTGAAAGGCAGCCATCGCCGCTCGCTACGCTGCCGCCGCTGCAACAACTTTCGCGCGACGCCTTTCAAAAATGCCGGCAGCACGCCCCGCTGCGGATCGAATTCCGAAGCATGATGAATCAGCCATACGAACGCATCCTGAGTAATTTCGGAAGCACTCGCCGGGTCGGCGGTCATGTGGAACGCAAAGCGAAACACCTCCGCGTGGTGGGCGCGATAAACGGCGGTGAAGGCATCGCGATCACCCGCGCGGAAGAGTTCAATCACCGAACTGTCGAGGGAACTTTCAACGCGCACGTATGCCGCTATCGCCGCCACGGGCGTCGGGAGTTCCAAAATGTTTGCGATCTTTGGCCGCGGCATCATTGCGTACGAGCTTATTGTCCTGGCAAGCCCGCTGAGGTCCCGAATATTTGGCGGCTCGTCAACGCGGCTGTAGGTCAGGCCTATTCATAGGGACGCCCCTGTTCTCCGAGTAGAATAGGGAAAGGTGAACTGTGGAAAAGGAAGTATCCAAAGAACTCAAGGGCGTTTCGACGTAGTGATAAACATCGTGAATCGGCGGCGGTGACCTCTATGAGATTGCAGCCGCATATGCTTTCCACCTCGCCGGGAGCCAGGCCTATTTAGACGGCAATAAAAGAACGGCTGTGCAGGCGGCCCTGGATTTTCTTGAGATCAACGGCGTTGACACCGAGCCTTTGCCGGGGCTTGACGCCTACGAGGCAATGATTCGAGTGGCGAAGCATGAAATTGACCGCACAGGCCTGGCTGTATGTTCCGCGAAGTGTTAGGTCCGAAAATCTGAAATCTTCCTGGATCTCCCTACCAGACCCGACACGCCTTCGGCGCCACCATCGGATCCCCCACCTTGCACGAGAACGCATGTTGGAATTCCGGTAGATTCTCCACTACCCCATTCACTCGGAACTGTCCCGGTGAATGTGGATCGGTCGCCGCGGCAACTTTGGATTGGGCGTCCGCTACGTTCTGACACCAGATTTGCGCATAGCCCAGAAAGAAGAGCTGTTCCTGCGTATATCCGTCTTCCTTCTTCGGCAGAACCTTATCGGCCAGGTCGCGGATCAGAGCCGCATAGGCCAGGTGGATGCCTCCGTTGTCCGCCGCGTTTTCACCCAGCGTAAGCTTGCCGTTCAATGTGACGCCGTCCACCGGGCTGAAACTGCCGTATTCATTCACGATGCAATCGGCCTTCTCGGTGAAGTTCTTGGCGTCTTCCGGAGTCCACCACTCGCGCAGGTTGCCGGTTCCGTCATAGCGCCGGCCCTGGTCATCAAATCCGTGCGTCAGTTCGTGTCCCACCACAACCCCGATGGCCCCGTAATTCACAGCGTCGTCGGCTTTCGCGCTGTAGAACGGGGGCTGCAGAATGCCCGCCGGGAAATTGATGTTGTTTTCCGGCGGATTGTAATAGGCGTTCACGGTAGGCGGTGTCATGCCCCATTCGGATTTATCCACGGGCTTGCCAATCTTGTTCAGGTCGCGGCGCTCTTCAAATGCAGCGGCGCGGACAACATCCCCCAGATAGTCGTTCCGGTTAATTTCGATGCTGGAATAATCGCGGAAATGCTCGGGGTAGCCGATCTTGTTGGACACGAGGCGCAGCTTCTCGAATGCCTCCTTCTTGGTGGCGTCGGTCATCCACGTGGCGGTTCGGATGTCCATCTGCATCGATTTTTCGATCTCACCAACCAGTTCGAGAGCCTTGTCCTTGGCCGGGCCGCTGAATGCGACCTGGATGAATTTCTCCCCAAGAGCTTCGCCCAGCGCGCGGTCGTCCGATCGCACGCAACGCTTCCAGCGCGGGGCAAGTTCTTTTTGCCCGCTGAGCGTGCGGCCCCAGAAATCGAAGTTCTCGTCGACGTAGGCTTGCGGAAGTTCGTTCGCCATCTCATGAATCACGTGCCAGATCAGATAGATCTTGATATCGTCAAGGCTAGTGTTCGCGATCAGCGGCTCCAGGCCCTTGAAGAAATCGGGATTGCCGACATTGACCTTCTCAAACGCGGGCGCTCCATCATCTGTGAAATAGACGTTCCAGTTGAAATCCGGCGTGAGTTTGGGAAGGTCCGCCATGGTCATCGGGTGATATGTGTTATCGGGATTGCGGCGAAGAACGCGATCCATGGAGATGGTCGCGAGGGCCGTTTCAATCCGCATCACCACGTCCGCTTGCGCCTTCGAATCCCACTGCATGCCTTCCGACTTGGCCAGCAGGTCGAACATGTTAGCGACGTGTACCACGTATTTCTCGCGGATGTCCTTGAACTTGTCCTTCAGGTAATAGTCCCTATCGGGCAGGCTCAGGCCGCCCTGATCGACGTCGGCGATATTGACGCTGGAATTCTTCTGGTCAGGCTCGGAGCCGAAGCGGAACATGGTCCGCATCCCGTTCTTGTTCAGCCTGGCGAATTCCATCGCCAGTTGGTCCTTCGTGGGCAGGTGGTGGATCGATTCAAGAAGAGACTGGATTCCCTGGAGCCCTTGCTGATCCACGGTCTTCACGTCCATGCATGCGGCGTAGAAGTCGCCGATTTCCTTGTCAATCTGGGAACGCCCGGCCGCGGGCTGCGCCGATTTCTCAAGAATGTCGCGCTCGATGCCCAGGTTGCGCTCGGCCAGTTCGTCGAAGCGACCCCAACGGGACTTGTCCGGCGGAATCGGGTTTTGGGCGCGCCAGGTTCCGCACGCGTACTGATAGAAGTTTGTGCACGGGCTGACGCCAGTGTCGATCGCGCCAATGTCAATGCCGGATTCGCCGAAGTGCGGAACGTATTGAGGTGTTTGGGCCAGTGACAGCGTGGAGATCAGGAGCAGAAGAAGAGACGATCGCTGGAGCATTCGACCATTCTATGCTGTTCTACTTCAGGTCGGAAAGGCGATCGGGCATATCCGCCAGCACGTAGCTCATCACGGCCATGGCGGCGACACTCTCGCGGAAGTCTTGCGGATTCACTTTATCGAACGTGTCGGCTTCGGTATGGTGCCAGTCGAAGTAGTGCGCGCCGGAACTCAGTTGGCCGAGGCCCGGCACACCCGCCTCCATGAGAGGCTCGATATCGGACCCTCCGCCGCCGCGCTGGATCTGATTCGCGCCAATGGGCGTGAGCAGGCTCGCGATCTCACGCAGCGCCTCCATTGCGCGACTCGGCGGCGAGTGCTCCCCTTCGCCGAAGCCAAACCCCAGAGGCTTCTCGGCGCCTCCATCCATTTCGATAGCCGCCACATGCTTCAGTACCGAATCGCCCAGCATAGACCGGTAGGCGCGGCCGCCAGCGCCGCCATTTTCTTCATTCACCCAGAAAACGACACGAATGGTGCGCCGCGGCTTTAGCCCCAGCCGCTTGATCAGCCCCGCAGCTTCCAGTGACACCATAATGCCCGAGCCGTCGTCTTGCGCGCCCTGGCCCACGTCCCAGGAATCGATATGGCCCCCCATCACGACGATCTCCTCGGGCTTCTCGGATCCCGGGATGTCTCCAATCAGATTGGCGGAGGTGGCGTCGGGCTCGAAATGGGCGGACATTTTCAACCGCACTTTCACAGAGTTGCCCCTCAACGCCAGCCGGTGCATCCATTCCGCATCTTCGATGGTGACCGCCGCCGCTGGAATCTGCGGAGAATCCGCCAGGTAGACCAGAGTTCCTGTGTGCGGAGTCCGCAGACTGATTGGGGTGATGGAGCGCACAAGAACGGCAACTGCCCCGAGCGCGGCCGCGCGGGAAGGCCCGCTGACGCGGTAGGTAACAGTGCGGCCGTACCCCTGAAAAGGCGCATCAAACAATACAATGTTGCCGCGAACCTTGGCTGCGCCCAGCGCGCTAAGCTCCTCGAAATTAGAAACCACAACGACGTTCGCGGTGATGCCTTGAGCCGGGGTTCCGACGCTGTTGCCTAAGCCAAGGATGGGAAGGTTGCGGTCCAGCGGAGAAATCGCGGTGAGGGATTCTTCACCGCGCACCCAGTGCGGAACCTTGACGCTTTGCGCCCGCACGTTCTCGAGGCCTGCCCGTTTCATCTCCTCGAAACCCCACGCCACGGCGCGGTCGAGCGAAGAGGAGCCGCTGAGGCGATTCCCTATACGGTCGCAAAGAAACTCCAGACGGTCCAGACTGTGAGGGTCAGTCGTAGCGGCTTCGATGAGACGTTTAGCCGTCTCGCCATAGTGAGAGGAAACCGGCCCCTCAGCCGCCTGAATGAAACACGTACTGAAAATTACAGCAATGAGGAACCGAGCCATCTCGACAAATAGTAGCAGGGCCGCGGAATGCGGCGGCCCGCTAGCTGCCGACTCGGCTCAGTCGCCGCAGCGGTTCCATGGAACCGGCGCCCATCGCCATTTCGAGTAAGGGCTGGTCAAAGAGATCTTCCGGTACGCTGAGGCGTAAAGCGCCTTCTTTCGTACAGATCCAGAACTCAGGACGCCATTTTTCTGCGCGGTCATAGGGAGCGCGGTAGACGAAAAACTGGTCAGATCGACGCTTCACTCGCGGTTCGGGGCGCGTCTCGTTGCCAAGCGCGCAAGCCTCCGCGAGAGCAGCTTCGAAGCTGTCAAATGGCCCGTCAATATAGTCTTTGTGATTGATGATGTGCCAATCCATGTACTGCCAACCTTTTGTTTCCAAAGCGCGTTTCAAAGCAGGTTCTTTCGTAGTCAACAAGTGTTCCTGCCCTTCCTTTCGCGATGACGAAAAAGCCGAAAAAAAGCCCAAAAAGCCGTACTACGCCGTTCGTGGACGTTTGAAACATCCAGCCAATTTACTGAATCGACTATGTGAAGCCGAACCGGATCGGGTCAGTATGGCGAAATCTATAATATGCAAAGCGATTATTGCAAGGCGGGATGCAGGCCCAAGTGTTCCGGCACACCCACCACCATAGGATAGACCTTGTTAGTGTTTTTCGTCAAATAGTTAAACGGCCATTCGTGATTCTTCGTGCCTTCTGTACTGATAGATGCACAAAAAGCCAAAAGGATTACCAACATCGTCACATGAGCTTGTTCTTCAGTATCTCGTTCACAGCAGCGGGGTTAGCTTGCCCCCGGGAGGCTTTCATCACCTGCCCGACCAGGAAGCCGAGCACACTGACCTTCCCGCCGCGGTACTGTTCTACTTGTTTTGCATTAGTTGAAATTATTTCTTCAACAATCTTTTCCAGGGCTCCGGAGTCGCTGATTTGACGCAACCCTTCGCGATCCATGATGTCGGCGGGCGTGCCTCCCGCCTCGAACATCCTGGGGAAAATCTCCTTAGCCAGTTTCCCGGAAAGCTGTCCGCTGTTGATAAGCTTGACCAGCTCACCCAGGTTTTCAGCCGAGATTGGCGATTCGGAAATCTCCCTGCCAGCCGGTTTCAGCAGGCCGGCCAGATCGCCCATCACCCAATTGGCGGTGGTCTTGGGGTCGCCGGAGACAGTCGCGGCCCGTTCGAAGTAATCGCTGAGTGCTCTCGACGCGGTGAGCACCTGCGCATCGTACTCCTTGAGGCCGTAGACCTCGATAAAACGGGCGCGCCTGGCCGCGGGTAGCTCCGGCAGGGAAGCGGTCACCCGGTCGTGCCATGCTGAGCCCACGCGGAGAGGCACCAGGTCAGGCTCGGGAAAGTATCGGTAATCGTGCGCGTGCTCCTTGGAGCGCATGCTTACGGTCTCGCCCGTTCCGGCATTGTAAAGCCGCGTCTCCTGAACCACCTCGCCGCCGCTTTCCACCAAAGCCACCTGGCGCCCGATTTCGAAATCCAGCGCCATCTTCAGAAAGCGGAAGGAGTTCAGGTTCTTGATCTCGACCTTGGTGCCGAACTCGCCCGCGCCCCAAAGCCGGATCGACACGTTCGCATCGCACCGCAGTTGTCCCTTCTCCATGTCGCAGTCCGAAACTTCCACGAATTGAAGAATCTGCTTTAATTCGGTCACATAAGCATAGGCTTCATCGGACGCGCGCATGTCCGGGTCGCTGACGATTTCGATGAGGGGCGCGCCGGAGCGATTGAGATCCACGTAGGAATACTGGTCGGAATCGCGGAAACCGTCGTGGATGCTTTTGCCCGCGTCGTCCTCCATATGGACGCGGGTGATGCCGACGCTCTTGCCGGCGATCCGCACCGTCCCATGCTCGGCCAGTGGCTCGTCATATTGAGAGATCTGATAGCCCTTGGGAAGGTCCGGGTAGAAGTAGTTCTTGCGCGCGAAGCGGGAATCCGGGTTGATGCGGCAACCGAGCGCCGCGGAAGCCTTGAGCGCCAGTTCCACGGCGGCCTGATTGAGAACAGGCAGAGCCCCCGGCAGACCCAGGCACACCGGACAGACATTGGTGTTCGGCGGCGAACCAAATTCGAGGGGACAGGAACAGAAGATTTTCGTCCGTGTTCCGAGCTGGACGTGGACCTCCAGTCCAATCACCACTTCGTATTGGGATTGCGTCATGCCTTCTAAATTGTATGGTGCGATTTGCTCTTCTGTTCGAGAGCTTCCAGGGCGGCCGTTTCCATGGCGGGTCGCGGGGCGGATTCGCCGGTCCAGAGTTCGAACTGCGCGACAGCCTGTTCGATGAACATTTTCATGCCGGGGATGACGCGCTTACCTTGCTCGCGGGCTCGACGAATCAGCACCGTTTCAAGCGGGTTATAGACCATGTCAAACACCACGCCCGCAGGAATGTCTCCCTCGAAGTAGCATTCGTCGGTGTGGGGAAAAGTACCCAGTGGCGTCGCGTGAACCAAGGCGTCGAACTGCGTCGCCAGGGTTTGCTCGCGCGTCAGGGCCTCGCCGCCGGCAAAGCGCGCGAGCATGCGGGCACGGTCGAAATTGCGGCCGGTGATGAACACCGAAGCCCCGGCATCCGACAGCGCACATGCCGCGGCGCGGGCCGCTCCCCCGGAACCGGCGATCAGCACGCGGCTTCGAGCCAGGGTGAGTTGCTCTTCAAGCGGTTTGATCACGGCGGCCGCGTCCGTGTTGGTTCCGCGCCATTTCCCGGCTTTGCGCCAAACGGTGTTGACTGCGCCGATGCGCCGCGCCAGCGGATCGATGTGATCCAGATACCGCATGATTTTCTGCTTGTGCGGAATGGTGACGCTGAAACCGGCGATGGGAAGCTCGCCCGCCAGCTTCATAAAATCGCGAAGCTGGCCGGTGGTCACCAGCATCGGCACATAGACGGCGTCGATGCGGCGCAACTGGAACGCCCGATTGTGGATCACCGGCGACAGGGAATGTCCCACGGGATCGGCAATGACACAGAAGATCTTGGTGGAGCGGGAGAGCCGGTCCGCGCGGTATTGCTTGCGCAGTTGGCGGGACGAAACCTGTCCGGCAGCGGTGCCTTCGGCGGAAGTGGGCGCGGCGTAGGTGAAGATACCATTGCAGGCGGGCGAGAGCACGCGCGTGGCAAATCCGGTTTCACCCATTGCCAGAATGATCAACGGGATTCGCGGATTGTGTTTGCCGACCGCCAGCACGCGGCCCACGTCGGACGGCTTACGGGCCGTGGTGACCAGTTTGTAGGCGTCGGCGGGGATACGCGTGAGACGCCGCAGCGCTACTTCCAGGTTCGGCGTGGTTTCAAAGTTGTGCCAGGAGATGATGAGACGCGCTCTGTCGCGCAAGGCGGCCAGCTTGGAAATGCTGACCTCGGCGGTTTCGATTTCCACATCCACGGCTTGAGCCCCATGATCGATGGCGGCGTTCAGAATCGCCAATTCGTGTTCGACGCTGCCCTCGAAACGTCCGTGGTTGTGATGGCGGCGGCAGGTGGCGAGGAGCGTCGCCTCTGGATGCGCGGCGAGAAACGCCTTGATCGCGGGAAGACCCTTTTCGGGCTGGTCGAGATAATCGAGCCGAAACTCGAGGAACGTTTCCCCGTTCTCGATTTCCCGTTTGGCATGCTCCAGCAGGGTTTCGACGCGAGGCAAGCCAAGCGCGACGCAGATTTTAGGAAAGGGCTGCCGCGAGGTCATGAACAGAGGGAAGTAGAGGACAGTTTACCCTATCGAGACGAATTCGCGCGTGGTGCTGTAGTAGGCGACTGCGCGCCCGTGAAAAGGGTCCACTTTTTCGCTAGAATCAGTCCAAGGCGTAAGTCATGAATCATCAAGTAACTCCCGAAGCAAATCCGATGCCCTTCGCGGGCCTTTGATGACGTCGCCACTCCCGAGCGTTTGGCGAGTTGGCGAGCCCAGGATCAGACGGACGACCCCGAAAAGCGGGTTTAAGAAAGCGATGAATGAAAACCGCTTACGGTCTGAAGCCGGCGATATTCATGTCCTCGGGCCGCGCCGCCACGTCCAGCAGTTGCAAAATTCGCATGCACTTCGTGATGTGGTCGGCGCCAATGCGCCGCGTCCGCTTCCACTCCCTGCGCGGGGAAGCGAAGCGTTGGTCACTCCGCGTTACAGGCGGCCTACGCATCACGTTCGGCTGGTCAGACGAGGAAGCTCAAGACATCGACTTCGAGAACTATCACTAAGGGGAAGTTATGCACAGAAAAAACGGCATGCCGCCCATTCATCCAGGCGGGATCGTCAAAGAAGACATTCTGCCTTCCGTCGGCCTGTCGATAACGGCGGCCGCGAAGGCTTTGGGTGTCTCCCGACAAATGCTGCACGACATTTTGGCGCAGCGTAGGCCCATGTCGGCTGTTATGTGCCTGAGGGTAGCTCGCCTGTTTGGCGGTTCGCCGGAAGTCTGGATGCGCTTGCAGGCTGCTTACGACCTGAAGCAGGCTCAGCAGAATAAGAAGCTGATGGAGCGCGTCGCGCGGATCGTGCCTGTCAAGCATCTCGATGAGGTTAGGGCGTAGTACCCGCTCTACCTGCGGCGCACAGCAGCCGGCGGGTTAATCCCCAGCACCTTCAACTGCGCGCGAGCCTGCGGCGCTACGCCGCTATGCGGAAAATCGTTCAGCACGGCTTCGAATTCCTTCACCGCCGCATTGCGCTGGCCCGTTCGCAAAAGGATCATGCCCTTCTGATAGTGCGCGTCCGGAGTTTTGCTGTTGTTGGGATAAGCCTCCAGCACGCGGTCGTAATCCTGAAGAGCCTGATCGAACTGGGATTCAGAGGCATGAATCTGGCCGATGTAGAATTGCGCGGCGGGGGCCGCGTCGGTGTCGTTGTAGTAGCGGATGTAGTCCTGAAACTCGCCCAAAGCCAGTTCGCCTTTGCCGGATTTCATATCGCGCAGCGCGTTCTCATAAAGATCCGTGGCGGGTACCGGGGGCGCGGCGCTCTGCACCGCGGCTTCTCCCGCGGGCGACCCCGTCGCAGGTGGCGGCGCGGCAGGAGGCAGTTGGCTGGCCTTCACAATGTTGCCCAGGTCGGTCAACTGCTGCTGAATTTTGCTCATGCGTCCCGTCAGGTCGTTGACCGACTCGCGCATGGCCGCGGTATCGGACCCAAGAGAATCCACTTTGGAATTCAGGCCGGCGATGGGCGACGCCACGCGCTCCGCGATGCCCTGTTGATTGCGGGCTTGCGCATCCAACGCGGAGTTTGAGCGGTTGGAGGCATCCAGCGTCTGTTGCACCAGCACCTGAAGCGCGGCGAACCGTTCGTCGAACGAACGCTGTAGATCGCGCACCTGATCCTGCAATTGCGCGACGTCGCGCTGAAGCTCGATGATCTCCTTGCTCGCCGCCGGAGCAAATGCGGGGCAAAGCAGAAGGATGGCGATGAATAAACCCGTGCGTTTCATAAGTCTTCCTCTCAAGTGGCGAGAGGCCGCAAAGGAAAGCGGCCTCTCACCGGGCTCTTCCACTAGGGAGCGGCAGTGATATGCGCGCGCCGGTTTTTCGCGTAGCAGTCTTCCGTAGCGTCGGTGCACTGCGGACGCTCCTTACCGTAGCTCACCGTCCGGAGCTTACCGGCAGGTACGCCCAACTGCACCAGGAAGTCCTTGGTGGCGCTGGCGCGGCGGTCGCCAAGTCCCAGGTTATATTCAGCGGAGCCACGTTCGTCGCAATGGCCTTCGACGATCAGCGTGGCGCTGGGGAAATCCTGCAGAATGGACTTGATCGCCGTGGCGTCGCGCGTCAGAGTCGCCTGCGCCTCGCCGGAGATGTCGTACTGGTCGTAGGCGAAGAAGGCGTCCTGAATCTGCCGTGAGATGCGATCGTTCAGGGAAAGCCCGGCATTGGGGTTATTCCCTGCCCCGTTATCCCCCTGCGGCGGCGCGGCTGGATTCCCCGGATTCACGGTCAGCGTGGTTTCAGCCGTAGACGTTCCCGCGGTACCCTCCGCCTTCAGATGGTAAGTAATCGTGTCGTAAGGAGAGACGTTGCGCGATCCGGTGGCTTGCACCGCGCCAAACACATCGATCGAAATATAGTTCGCCCCCGATACGGACCACTTGAGCGTCGCGGAATTGCCGCGGTCGATGGTGGCCGGTTCCACGGTGAATTCGATGGCCGGTTTGCCGTTCCCGCCCGTCGGTGTGGTGGACGGCGAAACCGGACCCGGCGGAGCGGGAATCGGCGTCTTGTGGCCGCATCCGGCGGCGATGACCACTACTCCCAGCAGCGGCCAGAACGCCGCGGGCTTCATTCTCTTGAACATCATTCGTTCCTCCATAATTTTGCTACTGTCAGTTTCCCTTACCCCAGGCCGGGGACAAATTCTGTCCGGTGGTGGTGAGGCGCTTCAGTTGTGTACCGTCGGCCAGCATGGTCCAGATCTGCGCGGAACCCGTGCGCGTGGACATGAAGCAGAGATGGCGCCCGTCCGGCGCCCACGATGGGTTTTCGTTGCGCCCCGCCCCGCTGGTCAGTTGATCGTAATGCCGCGAAGCCGTATCCATCAGGAAGATATTGAACGCGCCCTGCGCATAGCCACGCGTCCACGCGTAAAGCAGGTGAACGCCATCCGGATTCCACGAGGGATTGGATGCTTCGCCCGTCCCATCGGTTAGCTGCTGCACATCACCGCCGTCCGTGTTGCCCTGATAGATCTGCTCGGGCCCGGAGCGGCCCGATGAAAACGCCATCGTACCGGGGGACTTCGGATTGATTTTGGGTTCCACTTCCACCGCGCGCGAGTTCGAAATGCGGCGGAAATTGCGTCCATCCAGATCCGCCACATAAATCTGCGCCGTGCCGCTCACTGACGACGAGTAATAAATCTTGCCGCCGTCCTGCGAGAAGCTGGGGCTGGAGTTGAGCGACGCCTGCTGGTTATAGAACTGCAGCGTGCGCCCGCTCGAGGAATCCATCACCATGATGCGCGGCGTGCCTTTAGCGAAGCTCACATAAGCCACCCGCGTGCCATCCGGCGAGACCGCGGGCTCGATATTGATCGAGCGGTTGAAGGTCAGTTGTTTTTGGTTGGAACCATCGTAATCCATGGACCAGATTTCTTTTGCGCCCGTGCGGGACGACACGAAATAGATCTTGGTTCCCGCCAGCGAAGCCCCGCCAAATTGCGCAATGATGTCCGCCGCGAATTCATGCGCCACCTTGCGCGCGCCGCCTTCATCCAGGCTGCCGAAGTAGCGCTTGAATAACAGCGGCTGAGAGCCGGGCGCGTTGGTGACGTTCAGGTACCCGTAGAGCACCAGTGTTCCGTTTTGATCCGCCGTGTAGCCATAGGCGAGATGCGACGCGTTCACCGGAGAGCCCGCCCAATCCGCCAGCGCCATTCCTTGTCCGCTGGCGGGCCGCAGGTCCTCGGGCCGCTGGGGATTTTGAAGCGGATAGAGACTCTTCGGAACCATCTTGAAGATGCCCGAAGTTTGCAGATCGGTGAAGAGAGTGCCGTTGAAGGCGCTCATCTGGGCCTGCGCGGCGCCGGACCCGCGGAAATCGATGACCGCCAGCGCCGGCTGGCCGCCAGGGCCATTGATGTTGATCTTGGCATCCTGCGCGTCAAGTATCCGGAACAGCGCGAACGAACCAAGCGCGAGCGTAAGTGCGAGAACAGTGATTTTCTTCATGGGCGTAACTGGAATAACAATTCCACGTCGGCGTTGCTATGCGGGAATCCCGGTGGCAGCGGGGGCAGCGGGTTGGCGTCGAGAACGGCGCGTTTGGCTGAGGTATCAAGCTGGTAGAAGCCGCTCGTTTGCGCATCGGTGATTTGAACGCTGCCGTCCCGTCCGATCCGGATCGTTACCACAGCCGTGGCGGTGGGCGGCGCTTGAATGCCCGCCCTGTTCCACTTGCGCGAAATCAGGTCGCGGATCTGCTCGGCGTAAGCGCCAAACTGGGTTCCGAACGGCGAATTGGGTCCCACGCCCACCCCGCCGGCGCCTTGCAAACTAATCTGCGGGCTGACCAAAGCGGGCGCGACGTGGGAGAAAACCTGGTTGCGCGCGTACTCCTGCTTCGGGCGGTAGGCCACTGCGGGTGGCTTCGGTTGTGGCTTTATGACTCGCTGTGGCAGCTCCACGGCCTTCTCCGGCTGCTTGGGTTCAGGCGGCCGCTGATCCTTCAGCTTCAACGGCTGCTGCGGCGCAACCGATTCCGTCTCGTTCGCCAGCGGGTTGATCTGCCCCTGCTTGCGCTGGATCGGGATGGTCTTCACAGCCGTCACAGCCACCCCCGCGCCCGGAGCCTGCTCACCCAGAAAAGGCGTCCTCTGGCGCGTGATAACAGCCGTCAGCGTCAAAGCAGCCACCAGCGCAGCGTGGAAAAGCAGCGCAAACGCGAACGGACGCCCCAGGTGTTCCGGTTCATCGAGTGGCGAATAATGGGCTGCCGGGGCGGTTCGCATTGGTTTCTATGGACGCCGGTTCATCGAGTCGTCGGGCTGCGTCACCATGTTCACCTGCAGCTTCGCGTCCCCCAGTTCGCTGACCACCTGAGCCAGCAGATCCCACGTGGTTTCCCGAGACGCACGCACGTACACGGAAGTCTGGCCGGCATACCGTTGGTGAATGTCCGCGCCCAACTCGTGGATGTTCACGGGCTCCTTACCGATATAAATCGCGCCTTCTTTGTCGATATTGATGATGGGCAGTTGTTGTGTGGAGTTCCTTACAGATCTGGTCTTAGGCACGTCGACTTCCAGACCGTACTCCATGACGTGGGCGGTGAGCATAAAAATAATCAGTAGGACCAACACCACATCCACAAACGGCGTAACGTTGATTTCGGCGAGGGGCGTCATCACGTCCCTGCGGCGTCCGCGCAACCCCCTGCCACTTTGCCCCCCACTTTGCCCTGAAGAAGCGAAAGCCATTATTCGCCGAAGCTCCGTTCGGCCATGTTCAGGAATTCGAGATTGAAATCGTCAATGCGGGCATTCACCTCGCGCACCACGGAGCCGAAATAGTTGTAGAAGATAGCCGCGGGGATGGCGGCGGCCAGCCCGACCGCGGTGGCGATCAGCGCGTCCGCAATCCCTGGAGCCACGGCGCGCAGGCTCGCGCTCCCCGCCGTTCCCAGTCCTTCGAATGCGCGGATGATCCCGATTACCGTCCCCATCAGTCCGATGAACGGCGAAACGGAGGCTGTCGTCGCCAGCCAGTTCATATTCCGTTCCAGTTTGGCCATGGCCTCGCTCGCTCCCAATTGCAGACTGCGCTCGATGGACGCTTGATTCGTAAGCCCGCCCTTGGCTTTCACCTGCCGGGCAATCTCCTCATAGCCAAAATCGAACACGCTCACCAGAGGCGACGGGCGAAACTGCTCGCTCGCCACCATCACCGCTTCGAGACCGCTGGCTTTTCGAAACGCCCGCAGGAACCGCACATCGGAGGCACGCGCTCGCCGGAACGTCCCCAGCTTCGAGAAAATAATGGTCCACGAGTAGAGCGACGCCAGCGCCAGCGTACACAGAACCGCAATGCCCAAAGGTGGCGTCCGCTCCACCAGCTCCCAGATATTTAGTTGAAGGAACGCTACATAGGCCGGGTCCAGTGTTATCAAATCTCTCTCTTTCCCATCGTTTGCATCATTTTCATCATAAGACGCGCGATCTGAACGATTGACTACAACTCGTAACTAAAAAGACGGTTGTCTCGCCGGATTGGCCGCCCCGCCGGATACACTAAAATCGTTATCGACCCATCCATGGTTGGCCGAACAGTTTCGCACTATCAAATTCTCGAACAGCTGGGAACCGGCGGCATGGGAGAGATCTACAAGGCCTTCGACCCGCGGTTGAACCGTTTCGTGGCGATCAAAGTCCTGCCGGCCGGCATGTCCGCCGACCCCGCCCGCCGCCGCCGTTTCGTGCAGGAAGCGCAAGCCGCCTCTGGCCTGAATCATCCCAACATCATCACCATCTACGACGTCGTGCTGGAGCAGGAAACCGAGTTCATTCTGATGGAGTTTGTCGCCGGCAAGACACTGCTCGATCTCATTCCCGCCGGCGGCTTCCCTGTGCCACAGGTGCTCGATTGCAGCGTCCAGATCGCCAGTGCCCTCAGCGCCGCCCATGCGGCGGGCATTATCCACCGCGATCTGAAGCCGGGCAACGTCATGGTCACCGACGCGGGCCTCGTGAAGGTGCTCGATTTTGGTCTCGCCAAGCTCGAGTCGAACGCGATCAGCCAGATGGGCGACGAGACAGAGACCATAGCGGCCGAAGCCCTCACGGTGGAAGGGTCAATCCTGGGAACCGTGAACTACATGTCGCCCGAACAAGCCCAGGGCTTTCGTGTGGACGCCCGTTCGGACATCTTTTCCTTCGGCGTGCTGCTGTATGAAATGGTAACGGGAATTCGGCCGTTTTCCGGCGCGTCGCCCATTTCCACGCTGTCCGCCGTCCTGCGGGACGAAGCCCGGCCAGTAGGCGAAATTAAACCCGGCGTCCCCGCAGCTTTGCAGGAAGTGATCTCGCGCTGTCTCCGCAAAGAGCCCAACGACCGCTGGCAGACCATGCAGGAAGTACATGCGCTGCTGGGGGCGATCAAGCCGGAGCCCCGTTTAGTCCCAAAGCAGGCGCGGAGTCGCGGGGTCGCATGGCTGCTTGCAGCGGGATGTGTCATTGCGGCTTTGGCCGCGGCCGGGCGGTGGTTGGAACGGCGTCCCACACCAGGGCCAGGCGCGAACCTGACAACGCCGAACCCGGCTCGGCGCGCCGAACTGCCCGCGGCTCCCAGCAGCACCCCTGTGCCGGCGCCCGCCACTCCAGCTCATCCCGACTTGACGGAACAGGCAACCCCGCAGCCGCCGCCGGTCGAGCCCGCGAAAGCCGACCTGCACCCCGCCGTCACCATCCCGGACGGCTCGCCGTTAAGCTTGACGCTGGCGGATGACATACCGGCCAGCGCTCCCGTGGGCACTCCAATCCACTTCACGGTGAGCAAAGACCTGGAAGTAGGCGGCACAGTGGTGATCCACAAAGGCGCGCTCGCAACAGGCGAGATCGCACAGGAAGCGAAGAAGAAATTGCTGGTCTTTGGCGGCAAGATGATGATGCGGTTGATCACCGTCGAGGCCGCCGACGGCCACAGCCTCAACATTCGCGCCACCCCCGCGCGTCGAGCCGATGGCCCATCCTGGCGACCCGTCGATGCCGTGGGCCTCGCACGGCCCAAGGGCATGGCCGCGGCGGCCGGAACGCAGTACCTGGGGTTCATTGACGGCGAACAAACGGCGACGGCGAAGAAATAGGCGGGGCTGACGATATCCTTTCAGTTAGATGTTGCTGGAACTCGCCGTCGAAAACTATGCCGTTGTAGACCGGCTGCGGGTCGCGTTCCATCCCGGATTGAACTTGCTCACCGGTGAGACCGGCAGCGGAAAGTCGATCCTGGTTGGTGCGCTCGACCTGCTGTTCGGCGGTCGCGCGTCCGCGGATGTCGTCCGTTCCGGCGAACAGAAGGCGCGCATTTCCGGACGCTTCGAATTGGGCAATCAGCCTGCGCTGGAGCAACTGCTGCACGGCGCGGGCGTGGAACCGGAAGACGGCGAACTGCTCATTGAGCGCGAGGTTCTGTCGAGCGGCAAGAGTCGCGTTTACGTCGGCAACCGGCCCGCCACCGCGGCTCTCTTGCGTGAGATCGCTCCGTTCCTGGGAGACATTCACGGCCAGCACGAACAGCAGCAACTCTATCGAACGGAAGCCCAGCGCGACATGCTGGACGCGTTCGCCGGGGCAGCCGCGCTGCGCGAAAGCGTTCGCGAGGCGTATAAGAACTGGCGGGCGGTGGAGCGCGAGCTGCAGGACTTGCAGGGCAATGAGCAGGATAAACTGCGGCAACTCGACATCTGGCAATTCCAGCAGAAGGAATTGAACGCCGCCGCTTTGAAGGCGGCCGAAGAAGCCGGGCTCGAAGAAGAAAAGCGCGTCCAGCAGAATGTGGGCCGCTTGCTGGAGAACACCGGGGCTGCTTACCAGACACTCTATGAATCGCCGGGTTCGGCTTACGCGGGTTTGAAGATGGCTATGCGGAAGCTGGAAGAGGTGGCGCGCATCGCCGGCGCGCTGGGCGAAATCCGCACCTCTCTGGAGCCGGCGGTGATCGCCATCGAGGAAGCCTCCTATGTGTTGCGGGATTATCTGGACAAACTGGAAGCTGACCCCGCGCGCCTGGAAGAAGTGGAATCCCGTTTGGCTCTCATCGAGCGGCTCAAGCGCAAGTATGGCGGTTCCGTGGAAGCGGTCCTCGCCTTCCTGGTGGACGTGGAGCGCAAGATCGCGGGCATGGAAAACGCCGATGTGCGCCTCGCCGAATTGCAGGCGGCCCGCAAGACCCTGCTCTCCGCGTTTGAGTCGATCGCCGCCCAATTGACGGATGCGCGCAAGCACGCGGCCACTAAGCTATCCAGATCGGTGGAGAAGGAACTGGCGGCGCTGGCCATGGAGCGGACCGTTTTTCGCGTCGATGTTGCGCCCGGCGAGTGGTCCGAAGCGGGCGCGGACAACGTTCGTTTCCTGGTTTCGGCAAACCGGGGCGAAGAGCCCAAACCCATGGAGCGAATTGCCTCGGGCGGTGAGGTTTCGCGGATTGCGCTGGCCCTCAAGAGCTGCCTCGTCGAATCGCAGGATGCCGACGGGCATCGGACGCTGGTTTTCGATGAGGTGGATACCGGCGTGGGCGGAAGCGCGGCGGAAGGCGTGGCCCGCCGGTTGAAGAAACTTTCGCGCGGCAATCAGGTTTTATGCGTCACGCATCTGGCGCAGGTAGCCAGTTTCGCGGACCATCACTTTGTCGTGGAGAAGGTGGAAGCAGCCGGGCGCACCACTTCGCGCGTCGTGGAACTGGAGCCGGAGCAGCGCCGCCAGGAAGTCGCCCGCATGATCTCCGGGCAAACGGTAACGCGCGAGGCGCTGCGGCATGCCGATCAGTTGATTGAACTGGCAACCAAATGACGACGCGTAGAAATGTTCTGGCCGTCGCCATTGGCGGCCTGTTGATCGAAGCCTGCGGGCACAAGCGGAAGGCCGTGAGAACTCCGCCGACGCCCACCCCGCTCCGTGCCGCGCCTTCCGACACCGAACCGGAAACCGGGCTCGCGAGCTGGTACGGGCATCCTTATCATGGCCGCGCATCGGCCAGCGGCGAAATTTACGACATGGAGAAGATGACGGCGGCACATCGCACGCTGGCATTCGGGACGCTCGTCCACGTCGAGAACCTGGACAACGGGATGTCCACCGAAGTCCGCATCAATGACCGCGGGCCCTTTGTGGAAGGGCGCATCATCGATCTCTCGCACGCGGCGGCGGTGGCCATCGGGATGATCGGACCGGGCGTGGCGCACGTCAAGTTGACCATCAACGGCCTTCCCGCCGCTCCCGAGCCGCCCGTATTCGCCGTACAGACGGGGGCCTTCGCGAATCGGGAGAATGCGGACCGGCTGCTGGCGCACATGGCCGCGCGATATGGCTCGGCGGCCTTGCGATTCCGCGCCGGCACGCCGCCGCTGTGGCGATTGCTGGTGGGAAAAGAGCCATCCACCAGCGCTGCCGAAACCCTCGCGCGACAGATTCGCGAGGAACAGAGCATCCCGGAAGCGTTTGTGGTGAGGCTGGACCCAGGGCAAGGCGTTGACTGAAGCCGAAATTTATACCTTCATCGCTCAGCGCAAGTTAGGAGTGTTGAGTAGCGTGGCGAAAGATAACTCTCCACAATCGGCATTAGTCGGCATTGCGGTGACTCATCAACTGGAAATTGTCTTCGATACTATCAAGAGTTCGAGAAAGTATAGGAACTTAGTCGCGCGGCCGGCTTGTTCATTTGTGATTGGTTGGGAAGGTGAGCAGACGGTACAGCTCGAAGGCACGGCGCAGGAATTGGACGGAATGGAACTCGCGCGCTGCCAGCAGGTATATTTTGAAGCCTGGCCTGACGGTCCGGCGCGGCAGAGTTGGCCGGGGATTGTCTACTTCGTCGTGAAGCCTACATGGATTCGCTACAGCGACTTTGATCGAAGTCCGCCGTTGATCGAAGAGCTGGCCATTCCCGCTTGATCACTATATAAGGCAAACCTATTCTGATTTTTGCGCGCTCAGGTAATTCTTCACAACCCGGCGCACATAAGCGCGCGTCTCGGAATAGGGCGGCACGCCGTTGTACTTATCCACCGCCGCGGGCCCCGCATTATAGGCCGCAAGCGCCCGCACCACCTGATCGTCATGCCCCTCATACTTCTTCAGCAACTCGCTCAGGTACCGCGTACCGCCTTCGATATTCTGGGCCGCATCCAGGGGATTCACGCCCAGGTCGCGAGCCGTGCCGGGCATCAACTGCATCAGCCCGATCGCGCCCTTCGGCGAAACCGCGTTCGCGTGAAACCCGGACTCCTGCCGGATCACGCTCGACACCAATGCCACCAGTTCGCGCGGGAGGTTCTGCTTCTCCACCGTCGCCTGAATCATCTCTTTCGGGTCGGTGCTCGCCACGGCAGGCTTTTCCGGCTGCGGCACGGCTGCGACCGCAACCGGAGGCGTATATTCCTCGACCCGATATTCCGCAACCAAAGCCTTCGGCAGATCCGTCACAGAGCCCGCGTCGAAAATCCTGACCGTGTCGCCTTGCTCCTCGTGGCGATCGGCGTGCATCTCGTAGCCCGTGGTCAAAACCACGCGCTCGCCCGCCCGCGCGGCGCAAGCCGCTAAAAACATCGCTCCGGTACACTGGAAAGTTCGCCGCATGGAAAATAAGGGTCTAACTAGTCTGACGCACCTGGAGTGTAGTCTGTGCAGCGCAAAATTCTCCTGCTCCGATCCCCAAAATCTCTGTGCGTGCGGCGGACCGCTGCTAGTCCGGTATGATCTCGACCGAATCCGCCTGGAATGGTCCCGCGGCCAGATCGTCAACCGGCGTTCCATTTGGCGTTACGCGCCCGTACTGCCGGTCGCGAGCCCTGCCCATATTATCTCACTCGGCGAGGGATGGACGCCACTTCTCGCCGCGCCTCGCACCGCGGCCCGTCTTGGCGTGCCCAACCTGCTCATCAAAGACGAAGGAATGAACCCCACGGGTTCCTTCAAAGCGCGCGGCCTTTCCTGCGCCATCTCGAAATGCGTTGAGCTCGGCATCCGCAAGGTAGCTGTTCCCAGCGCCGGAAACGCGGCCAGCGCCACTGCCGCTTATGCCGCGGCGGCCGGAATCGAGGCGCACATCTTCATGCCTCGGGATGTGCCGCAAACCAACTTTATCGAATGCCAGGCCTATGGCGCGCGCGTCACGCTGGTGGACGGGCTCATCAGCGACTGCGCGCGGATGGTCGCCGCCAAAGCCCCCCTCGAAGGCTGGTTCGATCTCTCCACCTTGAAAGAGCCCTACCGCGTGGAGGGGAAGAAGACCATGGGCTACGAACTGGCCGAGCAACTCGACTGGAAATTGCCGGATGTCATCCTTTATCCCACCGGGGGCGGCGTGGGCCTGATCGGCATGTGGAAGGCGTTCGAAGAGATGGAACAGCTAGGCTGGATCGCCGCTGGCGTGCGTCCGAAAATGATCGCCGTCCAAGCCGCCGGCTGCCAGCCGATTGTGCGGGCGTTTGAAACCGGGGCGGCGCGCAGCGAATTCTTCGCACGTGCGCAAACCGTAGCCTCAGGCCTCCGTGTGCCCAAGCCTTTGGGCGATTTCCTGGTTCTCGACGCCCTCCGGCAAAGCCACGGCGCAGCCGTCGCTGTCTCGGACGGGGAACTCGTCGATGCCGGGATTCGCCTGGCCTCCGACGACGGCTTGTTCCTCGCTCCGGAGGGCGCAGCCTGTATTCCGGCTTTGAAGAAATTGCTGGCGGACGGACGGGTCAAACCCAGCGAACAAGTCGTCCTCTACAACACTGGCTCCGGCTTGAAATATCTGGAAGCCTACCAAACCCGTTTCCCTCGCGCGGCCACCTCAGACGCCGACAAACTCGGCGGCCTCATTACGCCTCGCTGAGCCCCTAATACCGCTCCCGTCTCGGCGGTCTTGATCCGCGGTCGCCGCCCCGGTCTCCGCCCCGGTCTCCACCCCGGTCTCCACCCCCGCCCTTCGTCATGGGCCGCGCTTCGTTGATCACCAACGCCCGCCCGCCCATCTGCTGCCCGTGACAAACTTCCACCGCGCGCTGCGCCGACGCGTCGTCATGGATCTCCGCAAAACCAAATCCGCGCGGCTCGTTCGAGAAGCGATCGCGCATGATCGTCACCGAATCCAACGCAAATCCTTGCTGCTCAAACCAGGCTGAAATGTCAGCCTCCGTCACTTTGAAGGGCAGGTTGCCCAGATAGAGCTTCATTTCCGGCCGTGGTTCCTCCGTCGTCCTTTATGCTCACCAAACCAGCGGTTCCTTGTCAATCCGTCCGCGTTGCGATAGCATTCGCTTTTGTTATGGAATCGCACGTTCCCGACTCAACCTCAAAGAAATATTCACGAAGAAATATGGTTGTCCCGCACAACGCTCCCCGATCCGGCGGGTTTACTGATGTAGTCCAGAAAGAACTACTTATGGCCAAAAAGTACTTGAAATCAAACACAACGCTCGCGCTCACTTTGGCGGGATTGTTGACGCTTTCCCTGGGGGCAGGCCCGTCGCACGCCCAAACCTTCAACGTAATTTATAACTTCACCGGCGAAACCGACGGGGGCAATCCGCTGGCCGGTTTGACCATCGATAAGAGCGGAAACCTCTATGGAACGGCCGAAGTCGGTGGGGCTCTCGGCTATGGCACGGCGTTCAAACTCGCAAAAGGCGCCTCCTGGAAATTCGACCCGGTGTACAGCTTCGCTTCGGGCGCGGATGGCAGCTATCCCACTTCGCGATTGATGCCCGGCCCCGATGGAATCCTCTACGGAGTCACATCCGGCGGGGGCGGAGCTGGTGGCCAGGGCACCGTCTTTAGCCTGGCGGCGGGTGGCGTGGAAACCGTCCTCTACCGCTTCACCAATGGCTCTGGTTCCGGCGAAGCGCCTTCCTGCAACCTCATCTTCGATAAGCAAGGCAACATCTACGGCACCACCAGCACCGGCGGCTCAAACAGCGCTGGCACCGTTTTCAAACTCGTCAAGCCACAGACTGGCGAGGCGTGGACCGAAAAAGTACTATATTCCTTCGGCCAGGGTTCCGATGGGCAATTCCCCATCGCCGGCGTTACCGCCGACTCGGCCGGCAATCTTTACGGAACCACATCCGCCGGAGGCGCCAGCGGATACGGCATCATCTTCAAGTTGACGCCGTCACAATCCGGCTGGACCGAGACCATCCTGCATCAATTCGTGAATGGGAGTGATGGAAGCGTCCCCTATGGCGGCCTGATTTTCGATAAGTCCGGCAACCTCTATGGCGCCGCGACTCAGGGCGGTACCGGCGGCGGGGGCACCATCTATCAACTGGTTCCCTCCGGCGGCAACTGGACCTTCAATGTGCTCTACAGCGTGCCCGGCTGGGGCATTTCGGGAACCTACCGCAACGTTTACCTGGATGCTTCCGGAAATATTTACGGAACCACGCACTGCGACGGCCTCAACAGCGCCGGATCGGTTTTCGAACTCACCCCGTCCGGAAGCGGAACCTGGAACTACACCTCGCTGCATGATTTTGACGTGAGTGACGGCCAATACGTGTTCAGCGGCCTCGTGTTCGACACGCTGGGAAATATCTACGGAACCACCCAGGTGGGCGGCGCGAGCGGCTATGGCGTCGTCTGGGAAATCACCCCGTAGCTTCCGGGTCCCGTACCTTTGGCGCTGGCGTTTGTCAGGCGGATTGCCGTATTCTGAAGTCTGACAAATCATGAGAATCCAGCTTCACATCCGCTCTTCCTGGGCTCTGGCGGCGGTGCTGCTGCCGGTCGCCGTACACGCCGCTGTGCCGGATTATCCCGTTGGCACCTATCCCAAGTTCATCATCGCCGCGGATTTAAACAAAGACGGGAATGAGGACATCGTCACCGCCAATTATCACGATTCGAACATCTCCATTCTGCTGGGAAACGGCAAGGGCGGTTTCCAGACGGCCGTGAACTACGCGGTGGGGGCTTATCCGACCGGGCTGTCGGCCGGCGATTTCAATGGTGACGGAATCACGGACCTCGCCGTAGCCAACGCCATCAACCCGCATCAAAGCTCGTGCCCCTCTTGCGGATTGCAAGGCGTATCGGTCCTTTTGGGCAACGGCGACGGAACCTTTAAGCCTTCCGTCTTTTACGCGGCCGCCAGCGGTACCGCGTGGGTTTCTGTCAAGGACATCAATGCCGACGGTAAACTCGACATCATTGCGGCGGCATGGCAAGCCGATGCAGTTTCGGTCCTGTTGGGCAATGGCGATGGCACTTTCCAGGAGCCCATCAACACACCCGTGGGAAGCGTTCCGCACTCGATCGCCGTGGCCGATATCAACGGCGACAGGAAACTGGACCTCGCCGTCGGCAATATGTATTCCAACAACGTGGAAATCCTGATCGGGAATGGCGACGGAACCTTCACGGCAGGCGCATCGTATCCGGTCGGCCTGGTGCCGCATGATATTTGTCATGGAGACTTCAACGGCGACGGCAAGGTGGATCTGGCCACTGCCAACATCAATTCCGCCAGCATGACAGTGCTTCTGGGAAATGGCGACGGAACGTTCCAGGCAGGCGTGAGTTACCCGACCAACGGCGTGGGCCCCACGTCGCTCTACCCGGCGGACTTCAACGGCGACGGCATCACCGATATCGCGGTGGCCAACTCCGGTTCCCTCTCAACCGGGCTCGCCATGGATGGTCTTGCCCCCTCCTCAACGGCAGGCCCCAGTTCCGCTGCAATTTTCATCGGAAACGGCGACGGCACTTTTCAGCCAGCGGTGACCTACAACAACGGAAAAGGTGGGAACGGCATCGTGGCCACCGCCCTCACTTCAAACGGACTTCCGGACCTGGTCTTCTGTTACTTCGGCAGCTATGTGACCGTGCTGCTTGGCAATGGCGACGGGACGTTTTCGTATTAGATGCTCACGGGATCCTCGACTCTGCTGCCCTGTTCCACCGCGGCCGAGAGCCGCAGCAGGCCTTCAGTCATCGGAATTTCGGCTGGCCGCTCCACCGGAACCGAGGCCTGCAGCGCCTCAAAAGACGGCCGGTCCAGCGCTCGCGGAGCGTCTTTTCCCATAATGGCGAATACCTTCTCGATAGGCAGCGCATCCCGGTAGGGACGCTTCGCCACCAGCGCATCGTAAACATCCGCGACCGCCAGAATGCGCGCGGATGTCGACATCCGCTCCGCACCGAATCCGCGGAAGTAGCCGCTGCCATCCAGCCGTTCGTGGTGCGACCCCGCCAGTTCGCTCAAGTCCGCGAAGCTCGAAATACGCTGCAGGATCTCGAGCGAGTAGCGCGGGTGCTTCGCCACCGAATCCCATTCTTCCGGCGTCAGTTTGCCCGGCTTGTCCAGAATCATGTTGGAAACGCTCAGCTTCCCGATGTCGTGCAGAAGAGCCGCGCGCCGGATCAGCGTGACTTCCTTTTCGCTCATCGACAGCGCGCGCGCGATCGTCACCGCGGCCGCCGCAACCCCCGTCGAATGCTGGTAGGTGAAGGGCGACTTGGCGTCGATCACGTCGGCAAAGGCAAGGCAGATATTGTCGAGCCGTTCGTCGTCGGCCACCAGATGTTCCTCGCGCGGCTCCAGTTCGATCACCCGCCAGGTGGCGTTCTCCACGTCCCCCCAAAGGGCTTTCCGCCGCGCCAGCGAACCATAGGCCTTCACCAGGTCCGGGTCGAACCACCGGCCGCTGCGTTTGCGCGCAATTGCGTAGGCGGCGGATGGCCCGGCCTCGCCATGCGCGGAGTAGAAAACATCCACCGTCTGCGCCAGGTTCATGATGCGCGAGAGCAACGGAATCTGTTCGCCAACGAGGCCTTGCGGCATCCCCCGGCCATTCCAGTGCTCGTTGAGGCACTGAATCGCCTCGGCGGACGCCTCCGACAAACCAATTCGCCGGGCAATATTCGCGCCGCGGTCACACCGGATCTGGTTCACCACTTTCGCATCCTGCCGCTTGTTCACCGCCAGTGTGAAAAGCGCGCGCATTCGCTCCAGAAAAGGCGCGCCCCTCTTCACGTGCGCCAAAGCATATTGCAGGGATTCCCAGCCCATCCGCGTCCAATCGATCGTCACCGCCCCGCGCTTTCCGGCAATGTCGTCCGACCCCAGAATGTGCATCATCGTCGAAGCGTTCGCGCTGCACCCCGCGTCTTTCATGAGAGATGCGTAATAGAGGTCGCTCTGCGCTTCGGGCGGCAAGCCGATCTCCCGGGCAATGTGCATCGCAAAAACACATGACCGCACCGCGTGGCCTTTCGGCTGGCCTTCCACCAGGTCAAGCGCACAGGACAGCGCCGAAATCACCTCGGCGACCGGAATTGCGGAATCAGCACTAGGGGAAGCCATCATGGGAAAGCGTTCCCCCCTTGAATCGGCCAATGGAGGGAAAAACTTTAGACGGGTTCGGCGCGCACGCTATATCATGCAAGATTATTCGATTGGCGGATGGATTCGGCGTGTTGCGCCCGCCGCCTGTACAAGACCGTTCCTGGACGGCTTTTCCCGGGTAGCGAGATGCCGCCCTGCTTGAACTTGGCTGGAGCGATTGGCGGATGATGGGGTTTCGTGGCCCTCTACACCGGCGGCGTTGTATGGTGACATGGTCTTCAACCGAAATTTAGCCGTCGGCTGACGATCGGGATTACCCGCTCCGCTGTCACCTGAGCAAAAATGAGGGAGAGGTTCGCCGTGCCCGAAACTAAGACGCCGATTTCCGACAAGCTTAAGCAGCGGGTGGAGGATCTCGCCCGCGAGCAAAACCGCGAGCCGGCGGAAGTCGTCGAGGAAGCGCTGGGGAGGTATCTGGCAAACCAGCGCCTGAAAGAAACGTTTGCCTTCGGTGAAGCTGACGCGCGCAAACACGGCATCAAGCCGGAAGACGTTGACGCCATCGTTCGCGAAGAACGCGATAGGTCGAAGATCGGCCGGTAGTGCTGGTCACCGCCGACACAAATATATGGATTTCCGCGTTCAACTTCAGCGGCAACCCAAGACGCCTGCTCCTTATGGCGGCGGACGGCAAACTCGATCTGGCGATTTCAGACGACATCATCAAGGAAACCAGACGCATCCTTGGCACAAGGTTTCACTGGCCGGGAGAGCGACTTAATAATGCGGAAAGGGACATGCGCGCGGTATCAAGGCACGTGGTCCCGCATGTGGAACTGGACGTGGTGAGGGACGATCCTGGTGACAACCGCATCCTGGCATGCGCCGTCTCTTCGGGATCTGAGTATTTGGTGACTGGCGACAAGGACTTGCTCAGGATCGTCACCTATGACAAGCATTCGCATCATGAAGGTAGCGGAGTTTATGGGGAATCTGAAGGGTGCAACTCAAGACCGATGATTGAGCTTACGCCCGTGACCACTAAGGCGGCATATGACGCAGCAACTGCGCCCGCTGGCGGACACCGCGGCCGCTCGCCTCGTCCCCGGCACTCGTATCGTAGGTGTCGTCTTCTCGTTCACAACAGCTGCTTACATCCGGCCGCCCCTGCACGGAGTAATCCTCGCCAGGCATGCTTATGGCTGCTGCCGGCGCGCGCGGACGAATCGGTCATCAGCGCGATCAGCGTACGGCATGCCGATCAGCGTGCCGGTGTCGGTGCGGTCCAGCGTTGCCCGCGCTTCTTTCGTCGGCGAGATCGGCGTCTTTCCTTGGCCTTTTCAGTGGCTTGACGCTTCGCGTCAAAAGCTTCGCAACGGTAGACGGTTTTCGGGCTCTCTCACTGGGCGACCTTCTCAAATTCGAGGTAAAGAAGCCAAGATTTTCCGCTACGCGGCGGCCTTTTGCTGGCCGGGAGCGGAGGTCAGTGTGGTTTCGTGCGTAGTTGCGGGGATACTTTCGGCGGATTGC
>Ga0182012_10000300_pt1 | contig 56962 bp, 49 predicted proteins | sample 612S2SmetaG_FD_120486 | JGI IMG/M metagenome (GOLD analysis project Ga0182012, IMG submission 120486) | Permafrost microbial communities from Stordalen Mire, Sweden - 612S2S metaG | ecosystem: Environmental > Terrestrial > Soil > Wetlands > Permafrost | place: Sweden: Stordalen | collected... | reverse complement strand
CGAACCGCTGCCGGCGGCGGTGGCGCGCCTGCGCAGCTGTTTCTCGGGCGTTTGGCGTGAACAGGCGTCTCAGGAATATCTGTTTTGCGTTCGGCCGCGCCGCGAGCTCGCGCTCGAGCGCTTCGCCTGGCGCCGCCGGCTTCGGTGCGCGGCGATGGCGATCCGTCCAGCCATCGGCGACAGAAGGGATTAAGGCATGACCCCCCCCAGCAGATCCAGCGGCCGACGTTGCCGCGCGTAAGCGCATCCTGGTCGTGGATGACAGCTTCATCATGCGGAACATGGTGAGGCAGATCGTGGAAAGCGATCCCGATCTTGAGGTGGTCGATACCGCTGAAAACGGCATGATCGCCCTAAAAAAAGTCCGCCAGGTCAAGCCCGACGTGGTCCTTCTCGATATTGAAATGCCCGAGATGTCCGGGTTGGAGACGCTGCGACGGCTTGGGCTGCGCTCCCCCTGCAAGGTTGTCATCCTCTCGAACTTCGTCGGCGGCACGGAATCGGTCGAGCGGCTGGAAGCCCTTCGTCTGGGCGCGGTCGCGACGATCGCCAAGCCGTCAGGCGGCGTCAGTCTTGACCTGAGGCAGATGCGCGAGTCCAAGATCGTCCATGTGTTGCGCAAGACCCTGGGGCTGCCTCCCATGATCGATGCGATGGCGGAGACAATCGAAGATCCGCCGCTTCGCTTCCTACAGTCGGTGGATTTTTCCGTTGGGCGGATCGGCGACCAGTTGCTCGACGGACTCGAGACCGGTGTTCTGGTGTTCGACCCCAGCGGATCCTTGGTCCGGGCCAATCCTGCGGCACGTCGCATCCTGGTTGGCTGGGATCTCACTCCGAACGGCAGCACGGTCGGCAGTCTCTGCAAGGAATCCAACAGCGCGCTCGGCCGGGAGATCTGGGAGGCGATCGACGGTGGCGAGGCGTCGGCTCCGACAGATGTCAATATTGCAAAACCGGATGGTGAGTTGATATCGGCGCGTCGTGCGATCCAGCCAATCATCGTTTCCGGCAAACCATGTGGCGCGCTGGTCCTGCTCGACGACGTCGCCTTCACGCGACGATTGCAGTCGCTGCTGGATAAAAACATGTCGTCGGGCGTCGCCGAGGCAATCGGCACGGCTTCTGCGCCAGGCGGAGCCATGCGCGAGGTGACGGTCTTGTGCGCCGACATCCGCGGCTTCGCGCCGCTAGCCGAGACCCTTGGCGCCCGCCGGGTGGTCGATCTCCTGAACGAATGTTTCTCCTACATGGCCGACGTGATCGGCGCCGAGGACGGCATCATCGACAAGTTCATCGGCGACGCCATCATGGTGTTGTTCGGCGTTCCGACCTCTCATGGCGATGACGCCGATCGCGCGGTGGCGGCAGCGCGACGCATGATTCGAGCATTGAAACTAATGAACGAGGTTCGCGGCGCGCCGACGCTCAGAATCGGCATCGGGCTGAGCTCCGGACCCGCGATCGCCGGGCAGATCGGTTCACCCGACCGGAAGAACTACACGGTCATTGGCGAGCCGGCGAAGCTCGCCTCCCGTATCGAGGGCGTCGCCAAGGCTTACGGGGCCGATATTGTTATCTGCGGCGAAACCTTCAATCGGCTCACCCGCCCGGTTCCCATCCGTAGGGTTGACGTCGTCATTTTGCCAGGCCGGGAGCAGCCGACCGCGATCTACGAGGTCTTTGTGGAGGACCCCGGCGCGGGGGCGGCCGGATGGCTCGAAGAATTTGACGCCGGCGTCATTGCTTATCTAGCTGGCGATTTCGTCGCTGCGCAAACCCACCTTTTGCGCGCCAAGGCTCTCAATCCCGACGATATGATGGCGGTCGTACTCGCGCAGCGTTGCCGGCGGCTCGGACAGAGCGACAACAGCGAATGGACCGGTGCCTGGAGAATGCCAGACAGATAGGACGGCTCGATGGAACGGCTCGATTTCCTGTGCATCATGGCCGGCGCGCGCCGGGTCGCGATCCCACTGAACCTGGTGCTCTCGGTGGAGGAGGCGCGGCCTTTGACGCCGCTGCCTTTCAGTCCGGATCTGGTTGAGGGCCTGGTCATGGCGCTCGGCAGGGTGGTCCCGCAGATGTCGCTGGCGGCTGTGCTGGGCGAGGAGCAGCGCCAGGGAGGCGTCCTGGTGGTGGTCGCGGAAAGCGACGATGTCCGGGCGCTGCGCGTCGATCAGGTCGCCGGCATGGTCCAAATCGACATAGAGGCGACCACACCGAGCGATGGGGCGGAGCGCGCCGCCCAGCCGCTGCTCACCGCCCGATTCGAGGCGCTCGACACCGAATGGCAAGTGCTAGACTATTCCGGGCTCACCATCGAGCGGCGAATGCAGCCGGCCGAGGACATCAACGGGCAGGCCGTGGTGGCGACCGCCAGCGAAGAGGTCGGGGATTCCGCGGTCTCGGCCGACGAAGTCGATGAGCGCTTACCTCTGCTCGTCGTCGAGATCGCCGGCGAGAGCTATGCCGTGCCGACATCGGCCATCGTCGAGCTTCTGGTGCCTGGGGTCGTGCGCTCCATGCCGGCAGCGCCGGCCTGGGTGGCCGGAATCATCGACCGGCGCGGTGCTCCGCTGCTGGTGCTCTCCACCGCGATGCTGCTTGGACGCTCATCGATCTCGAAATCCACGATCACGCTCGTGGTGAACGTTCCATGCGCGGGCGAAGTCGGCATCATGATCGACCGCGCGGTCGGCATCGAGCGCGTGCAACGTTCGGCCATCCACATCGTGCCGCGGGATATGGCTGGCGTGGCCAACTATTTCGTCATCGAGACCGAGCATATCGTGGGCATCATCGATCTGGTCGCCCTGACCGCACAGGTCGGTGACACCGTCGCAGAGCTGGTGCCGCGCGAGCCTAGCGCGCCGCCGGCCGTCGAAATCGTCGCCGAAGCAGCAAAGGTCTCGCACAAACTGCTGGCCGTGCGGTTGGGTCGAGAATTCTTCGCCCTGCCGCTCGACCGCGTCGAGCGCATTCAGGCATCCATCGTCCTGACCCCGTTGCCGCAACCGGGAACGGGCTTTCACGGCATGGCTGATGTCGGTGGCACCATGGTTCCGGTGCTCGACCTGCGTCGAGCCATCGAGCATAGCGGCGTGGATCCCAATCCACCATGCACGCTGGTCCGTATCGAAGGCGCGCTGGCTGGGCTTGCGATTGATCAGGTGCTGCGCATCGAGGACATTCCCGACGAGCACGTCGAGGATGTTGCCATCCATCCCCGCCTTCCGGTCTCACACGTCGCCCACTCCGGCGACCAGTTGCTGTCCGTATTGGTCCTCGACCGGGTGCTGCCGCCGCTCGCCGGCATTCTGGAATTGACCGCATTACCCTGAGATCGAAAGCTAGCGCCTGGTCGCCACCTGCCGCATCCGCATGAAGTCACATGCCTCGGGGCTGGAACTTTCATGCCCTTTCGCGAGGCCAAACCAGGCTTTTCTTGGCGGCGGCACTGATGTCGATGGCGCTGGCGCCGCAAACTGACGAAAAAAGCTCCAGCCCGTCAAACATCGCGCGTGAAGGTGTTATAATGCCACCAACACGCCGCTGGCTTTGCAATATCCAGCTGCAGCAGCTGCAGGGGGGCTTAGCCCGGAAGCCCGATGGATGGCTCAGGAGCGCAAAACAGCCGGGAATTCCTTGCTTCCTGCGAGAATCCGGCTATACAGCCCGCCATCTCACACGGAAACATGGCTCACAAGGCCGTCCGGTGGCAACCGGGCCATAAGGCTCGTTTGCTCACACGTTTCCGGAGGAACCAACCGGAGAACCAGTCGATGTCGCTACCCGATTTTTCCATGCGCCAGCTGCTTGAAGCTGGCGTTCACTTTGGCCACCAGTCGCACCGCTGGAATCCGAAAATGGCGGATTACATTTTCGGTGCCCGCAACAATATCCACATCATCGATCTTGCCCAGACCGTACCACTGCTGCATCGCGCGCTGCAGGCCGTCAGTGATACCGTCGCCAAGGGCGGCCGCATCCTGTTCGTCGGCACCAAGCGACAGGCGCAGGACGGCGTCGCCGAAGCCGCCAAGCGCTCGGCTCAGTATTTCGTCAATTCACGCTGGCTCGGCGGCACGCTGACCAACTGGAAGACGATTTCCGGTTCGATCAAGCGGCTGCGGCACCTCGATGAAGTGCTCAATTCCGGGGATGCCACTGCCTACACCAAGAAGGAGCGGCTGACGCTGCAGCGCGAACGCGACAAGCTCGATCGCTCGCTCGGCGGCATCAAGGATATGGGCGGTCTTCCCGACATGATCTTCGTGATCGACACCAACAAGGAAGACATCGCGATCCAGGAAGCCCAGCGCCTCAATATTCCGGTGGCGGCGATCGTTGATACCAACTCCGACCCCAAGGGTATCAGCTTCGTGATTCCCGGCAACGACGATGCGGGCCGGGCCATTTCGCTGTATTGCGATCTGGTCGCCCGCGCGGCCATCGATGGCATCTCGCGTGCGCAAGGAGATTCCGGGATCGACATCGGCGCGTCTGCCCAGCCTGTTCGCGAAGAAACTCCGACGCTGCCGCCGCAACCTGTTGGCTTCCAGGGTCTCGCCGGACCGCGGGGTAAGGCCGACGATCTCAAAAAGCTCACCGGCGTGTCTGGCGCGATTGAGAAGAAGTTCAACGACCTCGGCATCTTCCATTACTGGCAGTTGGCCGAACTGGATCACGACACCGCCCACAAAATCGGTGAAGAGGTCGGGCTTCCCAGTCGAGCCGATGGTTGGGTGGCGCAGGCCAGGACATTGACCGCGGAAGGGGAATAACGCTCGGACGCCTTGGCCGGGAGCATTCCGGCCGGCCGTTCTTATATTTCCGCATTCCCGGGTGAAGGAAGACGGCGAAGTGCCTGGTGCCGCGCCGCCGCCCTCCTGACAGGTAAAAGGATTTGCAAAGATGGCAACAATCACAGCGGCAATGGTCAAGGACCTGCGCGAGACGACCGGCGTCGGCATGATGGACTGCAAGCAGGCGCTCGCGGAGAACGACGGCAACATGGAGGCGGCGGTCGACTGGCTACGCAAGAAGGGCCTGTCGAAAGCCGCGAAAAAGGCCGGCCGGGTGGCCGCCGAAGGGCTGATCGTCGCGCTGACCTCGGGCCCCAAGGGCGTCGTTGTCGAGGTCAATTCCGAAACCGACTTCGTGGCCCGCAACGAGCAGTTCCAGGGGCTGGTCAAGATGATCGCGCAGGTCGCGCTGCGGGTCGGCGCCGACGTCGAAAAGATCAAGGCCGCGAAAGTCGGCGAGGTGACGGTCGAGACCGCGATCGCGGACGCCATCGCAACCATCGGCGAAAACATGACTCTGCGGCGGGCAGCTTTGCTCGAAGTGGGCCACGGCGTGGTCTCGAGCTATGTGCATAATGCCGTGGTCGAGGGCGCCGGCAAGATGGGCGTGATCGTGGCGCTGGAATCGGCGGGTAAAACCGACGAACTGGCCGTGCTCGGCAAGCAGCTCGCGATGCATGTCGCGGCCGCCAATCCGCAGGCGCTGGATCCGGCCGGGCTCGATCCCGCCATTGTCAAGCGCGAGCAGGATGTCCTCGCCGACAAATACCGTCAGCAGGGCAAGGCGGAGAAGATGATCGAAAAGATCGTCGAGTCCGGCATGAAAACCTTCTACAAGGAGGTCTGCCTGATGGAGCAGGCTTCGGTCCATGGCGAACACAACGGCAAGTCGATCGGGCAGGTTCTCAAGGAAGTCGAGGGCAAGATCGGAGCCCCGGTGCAGATTACTGGCTATGTGCGTTACGCGCTGGGTGAGGGTATAGACAAGCAGGAATCGGATTTCGCGGCCGAGGTCGCGGCGGCCAGCGGGCAGAAGAAGCCGCCGGAAGACTAGGCGACCTCGCCGTAAGCCGGAGCTGCCTCACCGGTTCAAGGAAAGCGATCATGGCTGAGCCGGTTTACCGTCGTGTGGTGATCAAGCTGTCCGGCGAATACCTTGCCGGATCACAATCCCAAGGTATCGATCAGTCGATTGTCGACCGGATCGCCGGTGACCTGATCGTCGCTCGCCAACTCGGTACCGAGGTCGCCGTCGTGGTGGGCGGCGGCAACATCGTGCGTGGCGTGGAGGTCTCCTCGCGTGGGGTACCGCGCCCGACCGGCGACACCATGGGCATGCTTGCTACCGTGATGAATTGCCTGGCGATCGAGGCGGCGATCGAACGACGGGGCGCGCCGGCGCGGACCCTTTCGGCGTTCGTCATGCCGCAGATCTGCGAGTTGTTCACCCGCGCCGCGGCGCACAAATACCTCGCCGAGGGCCGGATCGTGCTGCTCGGTGGCGGCACCGGCAATCCCTTCTTTACTACCGACACCACGGCGGTGTTGCGAGCCGCCGAAATTGGCGCCGAGGCCGTGTTGAAGGCCACCAATGTCGATGGCGTCTACTCCGCCGATCCCAAAAAGGATTCTGCCGCCAAGCGGTTTGACCGTCTGACCCACTCGCAGGCGATCGAAGGCGGCTACCAGGTGATGGATGCAACCGCATTCGCGCTTGCCCGCGAGACGTCGCTGCCTATCATCGTGTTTTCGATCGCCGATCCCGGTTCGATCGGCGCCATCCTGCGCGGCGCCGGCCGCGGTACCATTGTTGCCGGCTGACGGCTTGGTAAGGGCCGCGACCGCGCGCAGGCTGGACGGCCTCGACCAACCAGCTTTCAGAAGGGGAGAGAGCGTTATGCCCACCGGTAAGTTCGACATCAACGAATTGAAGCGCCGCATGCAAGGCGCCACGCAGTCTCTCAAGCATGAACTCGGCGGCTTGCGAACCGGCCGCGCCGCGGCCTCCATGCTCGAGCCGGTGCAGGTTGACGCTTATGGCACGCATATGCCGTTGAACCAGCTTGCGACCATCAGCGTGCCGGAGCCGCGGCTGCTGTCGGTGCAGGTATGGGACAGGTCGATGGTCAAGGCTGTGGAAAAGGCCATCGTCGATTCCAATCTGGGCCTCAGTCCTGCCACCGAAGGACAGGTCCTGCGCTTGCGAATTCCCGAGCTCAATGAGGAGCGACGCAAGGAACTCGTGAAGGTTGCGCACAAATACGCGGAGGCTGCCCGCATCGCGGTCCGGCACGTCCGCCGTGACGGTCTCGACACGGTTAAAAAGCTCGAGAAAAACCACGAGATTTCCGAGGACGATCAGGAGCGGCTGGCCGCGGATGTCCAGAAGGCAACCGACGCGACTATTTCGGAAATCGATCAGCTGCTGGCGGCGAAAGAGAAGGAAATCCTCACAGTCTAGGCCCAGATATTGTTCAGCGCCAAAGGATTGCCGATGCCGAACGCTCCCGCCGCCGCCGCCAAGGAACCTTATCGATCAGGTGCTCCGTCGCACGTGGCCATCATCATGGACGGCAATGGGCGTTGGGCGGCGGCCCGCGGTTTGCCGCGTGCGGAAGGCCATCGGCGCGGTGTAGAGGCATTGCGCCGCGTCGTGCGCGCCGCCAGCGAGCTTGGGGTCCTCTACCTCACGATCTTCTCCTTCAGCAGGGAAAACTGGTCGCGTCCGGCGACCGAGATCGGCGATCTGTTCGGCCTGCTGCGGCGATTTATTCGTAACGACCTTGCGTCCTTGCATCGTGATGGCGTTCGGATCCGTGTGATCGGCCAGTGTGACGGATTGGAGCCGGACATCTGCGCGCTGCTGAAAGAGGCGGAAGATCTCACACGGAGTAACAGGCGCCTCAACCTCGTGGTGGCGTTCAATTACGGCTCGCGTCAGGAGATCGCCAGCGCCGCGCGGCGGCTGGCGCGCGAAGTGGCCGAGGGCAAGCGTGATCCAGCATCGATCGATGCCGACACCATTGGTCGGTACCTGGATGCGCCCGATATTCCGGATCCCGATCTGATCATTCGCACCAGCGGCGAGCAGCGGCTGTCGAATTTCCTGATGTGGCAGGCCGCCTATAGCGAGCTCGTGTTCGTGCCGATCCACTGGCCCGACTTCGACAAGGACGCGCTGGAAGGTGCGATCGCCGAATATGCCAGACGGGAGCGCCGTTTCGGTGGTCTGGCCGCGAAAACCGGATCGTGACCGAAGGCGACGCCGCGCCGGCGACCGTGGCCGAGCCGGGTTCACGCAATCTCTTGATGCGCGTCGTTGTCGCGTTGGTGTTGGCGCCTGCGGCGATTGCCATCGCCTATGCCGGGGGCTGGCTGTGGACCGCCTTGGTGATATCGGCCGCGGTCGGCCTCTATCTCGAATGGCTGGGGATCGTTGGGTCTGCGCGTCAGACTAGCGTGACGGCGTCCGGAGTTGCCGCTCTGGTCCTGTCGGGAGTTTTCCTGACCGCGGGTTGGATCGATGCCTCGCTGCTGGCCTCGGTGCTCGGCCTCGGCTTGGTTGCGTGGCTGTCGCCAGCGCGGCGCCACTGGAATGCGGCGGGCTTTTGCTATGCTGGCGCAGCCTCAATCGCATCGGTGATTTTGCCGCGCGATCAAACCTTCGGTTTTTCGGCGCTGATGCTAGTCCTGCTGGTGGTCTGGGCAACCGATAGCGCCGGTTATTTCGCAGGTCGCGGGTTCGGCGGCCCCAAGCTGTGGCCGCGGGTCAGCCCCAAGAAGACCTGGGCCGGAGCCGTGGGCGGCTTTGCCGCAAGCCTGTTCGTGGCGGCCGGGTTCGCAGCCTTCGGGCTCGCCAGGCCAGGTCCGGCTCTGCTCCTGGCGGCGGTTCTCTCGGTTGCTTCCCAACTCGGCGATCTCTTTGAATCGGCAGTAAAACGTCGGTTCGGCGTCAAGGATTCAAGCCACATTATTCCCGGCCATGGCGGCCTTTTGGACCGGCTCGACGGGTTCGTCGCCGCTGTCGTGCTCGCGGCGGTTTTGGGGTTGTTTCGTGGTGGCGTGGATGGCGTCGGCCGCGGTCTTATGGTTTGGTGAGGACATGAGCCCAGTTCCATTGCGTAACAGCAAGGTCACGGCAACCACTGTCCGTGCCGTTACCGTTCTCGGTGCCACCGGTTCCATCGGCGACAGCACGATGGATCTGCTGAGGGCGTCGCGCGGCCGCTATCAGGTCGAAGCACTCACTGCCAATACTAACGTGCCGGGGTTGGCGAAGCTTGCAAGGGAATTTAATGCCCGATTTGCGGCGGTTGCCGACCCCGATCGCCTCTCCGAGTTGAAGGATGCGTTGGCCGGAACCCGCACTGAGTGCGGTGCGGGCGAGAGCGCGGTTATCGAAGCCGCCGCGCGACCGGCGGATTGGGTGATGGCCGCTGTGAGCGGTGCGGCCGGATTGAAGCCTGCCCTTGCGGCGGTGGATCGGGGCGCGACAATTGCGCTGGCCAACAAGGAATGCCTGGTGTGTGCGGGGGATTTCTTCATGCAGCGTGCGGCGAAAGCCGGGGCCTGCATACTGCCCGCGGACTCCGAACATAATGCGCTGTTTCAGGCGCTGGGTTCGGGGAACCGGGATGAATTGGTCCGCGTTATCATTACCGCGTCGGGGGGCCCGTTCCGAACCTGGGCCAGCGCTGACATCGAGCAAGCGACCCTGGCGCAGGCCCTGAAACATCCGAACTGGAGCATGGGACAAAAGATCACGATCGATTCGGCGTCGATGATGAACAAGGGGCTCGAGGTGATCGAGGCCGCCTGTCTGTTTGCCCTTACGCCGGACGAAATCGACGTCTTGGTCCATCCGCAGTCCATCATTCACGGCATGGTTGAGTTCTCGGATCGTTCCGTGGTGGCCCAGTTGGGGGCGCCTGACATGCGTACGCCGATCGCACACTGCCTCGGATGGCCCGACCGCATCGTCGGTCCGGCGGCCCAGCTCGATCTCGCCAAGATCGGCCAACTGACGTTCGAGGCCCCCGATTTCGGCCGTTTCCCAGCTCTTGGGCTCGCCTATGACGCGTTGCGGGCAGGCGGCGGGGCGACCACGGTGTATAATGCCGCCAACGAGGTGGCGGTGGCGGCGTTCATCGGCGGCAAGATCAGATTCGGCGCTATTGCGCGTCTGGTTGAGGCGACCATGAACGCCTGGGTGCGTGCCGCCAATTTATCGCCTTTGACGTCCGCGGACGACGCTATCGCCGTTGACCATGCCGCGCGAAATAAAGCTGCCACCCTATTGCCTCAAATTGCCGCAAAGGCATCTTAAACGTTAAGGATAGGGCAGGGCTTTCGGCTCTGATTGAGGGAAAACGGATGTCTGAGCATATTCTGCACCTCTTCAATACTCTGAAGCAATTCGGCTTCGGGGTGCCCTTCCTGTTTGTCCTCGCCATCATCGTTTTCTTCCACGAACTCGGTCACTTCTTGGTCGCTCGCTGGGCTGGCGTGAAGGTATTAACGTTTTCTTTAGGATTCGGGCCGGAGATAGCGGGCTTCAATGATCGGTACGGTACGCGATGGAAAGTCTCGGCGATTCCGCTCGGTGGCTATGTCAAGTTCTTCGGCGACGACAGCGAGGCCTCGACGCCGTCGTCGGAGGCTCTTGCGCGTATGACCGAAGAGGAGCGCAAAGGCTCTTTCCATCACAAGAAGGTCGCACCGCGCGCCGCAATTGTCGCCGCCGGGCCGATTGCGAATTTCCTTCTGGCGATCGTCATCTTTACGTGCCTTTTCACCTTCTTCGGCAAGCCGAGTACGACAGCACGGGTCGACCAGGTGGAGGCCGGCAGTGCCGCGGCCGCGGCCGGCTTCCAGGTCGGAGACATCGTCACCGCGATCGACGGCCAGGCGATCGGAAGTTTCTCCGACATGCAGCGGATCGTCGGGATTCGAGCCGGGGAGAAGTTGTCATTCACGATCAAGCGCGGCGATTCCACGGTGCAACTTCAGGGGACGCCGCAACTGCGCGAAGTGAAGGATCCCTTCGGCAACGTGCAGCGGCTTGGTATTCTCGGCATTACCCGCAAAACGGAGGCGGGCGACGTAACGACCGAGCGGGTGAATCCGGCGACGGCGCTATGGCTCGGCGTCCAGGAGACCTGGTTCGTGGTGGATCGCACGCTGTCCTATATCGGCGGTGTCTTTACCGGGCGCGAGTCGGCCGACCAGGTGGGTGGTCCGCTCCGGATCGCGCAGATTTCAGGCCAGGTCGCCACCATCGGACTTGCGGCGCTGATCCGCTTGGCCGCGGTTCTCTCGATCTCGATCGGGCTGCTCAATCTGTTTCCGGTACCTTTGCTCGATGGTGGTCACCTGTTGTTCTATGCGGTCGAGGCGGTGCGGGGACGTCCGCTTTCGGAGCGGGCGCAGGAGATGGGGTTTCGGATCGGGCTGGGGTTGGTGCTGATGTTGATGGTGTTCGCCACCTACAATGACATCCTGCATCTGGCGGCTTCCTGACGCCTTATTTTGTCTTTCTTTTTGCCTCATTTGGCGGGCGTGGCCGATGGGCAACGTCTTGGAATGAAAATGAAATTGTACCGCAATAGGGCTTTGGCCGGGTCGGCAAAATTGGCTACAAGCAAGGCAACGACGGGAATCTGCTGGGTCTTAGGGCTACGGTCCGGCATGGGAATGATAAGGGCGCGTGGCGCATGAATTTTGGAATGCGAGTGCGGGGAGGCTTGCTTGCCGCCCTGATGATGTTCGCGCTGCCTGTCGCTGCCACGCTGGCCGTTATGCTTGTGTGCTCGTCCGCCGTCGCCCAGACCGTGGATTCGATCCAGGTCGAAGGCAACCGCAGGGTCGAAATCGAGACCATACGTTCCTACTTCAAGGCGGGCCCCGGCGGCCGCCTGGATCAGGCCCAGATCGACGATGGATTGAAGGCGCTGATCGAAACCGGCCTGTTCCAGGACGTCAAGATCAGCCAGGAAAAAGGTCGTATCCTGGTAACCGTGATCGAGAACCCGGTGATCGGCCGGGTGGCCTTCGAAGGAAACAAGAAGATCAAGGACGAGCAGCTCACGGCGGAAGTGCAGTCCAAGCCGCGCGGCACCCTATCGCGTCCCATGGTGCAGTCCGACGCCCAGCGCATCATCGAAATCTATCGCCACTCCGGCCGGTACGACGTTCGCGTAACGCCCGAAATCATCGAGCAGCCGAATAACCGCGTCGATCTGGTTTTCACGATCGTCGAGGGCGAGAAAACCGGCGTCAAATCGGTAGACTTCATCGGTAACAATGCTTTTTCTTCCTATCGCCTCAAGGATGTGATCAAGACCCATGAATGGAACCTGCTGAGCTTCCTCGGCGGTGGCGACGTCTACGATCCGGATCGGGTCGAAGCCGATCGTGATCTGATTCGCCGCTTCTATCTGAAGCACGGTTATGCCGACGTGCAGGTGGTGGCGGCGCTGACGGAATACGATCCGGAGAAAAAGGGCTTCCTGGTGACCTTCAAGATCGAGGAGGGCCAACAATACCGGGTCGGCGCGGTCAATTACGAGTCCAGCATCTCCACGCTCGACGGCAACAGCCTTCGCGGCTTCTCTCAGGTCAATGTCGGATCGCTCTACAACGCCGAAGCCCTGGAGAAGTCGGTCGAGGACATGCAGATCGAGGCGTCGCGACGCGGATATGCGTTCGCGATCGTGCGGCCGCGTGGCGATCGTAATTTCGAAACCCACACCGTTACGATCACATTTGCCATCGACGAAGGTCCACGCACCTACATCGAGCGCATCAACATCCGTGGCAATACCCGCACCCGCGACTACGTGATCCGGCGCGAATTCGATATCGCCGAAGGCGACGCCTACAACCGCGCGCTGGTCGACCGCGCCGAGCGCCGCCTGAAGAACCTCGATTTCTTCAAGAGCGTGAAGATCACGACCGAGCCGGGCTCATCGAGCGACCGTGTCATTCTCGTCGTCGATCTGGAGGAGAAATCCACCGGTGACTTCTCCGTGTCGGGCGGCTATTCGACCACCGACGGCGCGCTTGGCGAGGTCAGCATCTCCGAGCGCAATTTCCTCGGACGCGGCCTGTTTGCCAAGGCGTCGGTGACCTATGGCCAGTACGCGCGCGGCCTGTCCCTGTCGTACGTTGATCCCTACCTGCTGGATTACCGGGTCGCGTTCGGCATCGATGCTTTTTACCGCCAGCAGCTCGCCAACAACTACATTGCGTATGGAACCCAGACGATAGGGTTCAGTCCGCGGCTCGGGTTCGCGCTGCGAGAAGACTTGACGTTGCAGGTGCGCTACTCGCTCTACCAGCAGCAGATCACGCTGCCGCCGTCTCTGGACAGCTGTAACAATATTGTTGGGGGCAACGGCGTGCTCCCCTTCAACCCGTCGCCGGCGTTTGTGGCCGCCAACGGCGGAAATGCCATGGGTGCGGTCGATGCTTCCGGTGTGGGTCTCTTCTGCTACAGCGCTGGGCAGGCGTCGCTGCCTGTCCGCGAGGAACTCGCGGGCGGCCCCTCGCTGACGTCTTCGGTGGGTTATTCGCTGGATTACAATACACTCGACAATAACAAGAACCCGACTGACGGCCTTTTTATCGACTTCAAGCAGGACTTCGCAGGCCTCGGCGGCAACGTATCCTACCTGAAGAGCGCGATCGATGCGAAGGTCTATACCCCGCTGGTGTCCGATGTCGTCGGGCTGCTGCACGTCCAGGGCGGTATCCTCAACAAGGCCGGCAACACTCCGCTGCGCATGCTCGATCAGTTCCAGATGGGTCCCAACCTCGTCCGCGGCTTTGCCCCGAACGGCATCGGTCCGCGCGACACCAACCCGTTCAGTACCGAGGACGCGCTCGGCGGTACCAAATATTGGGGTGCGTCGTATGAGCTGCAGATGCCGTTCTGGTTCCTTCCGAAGGAAGTGGGTCTGAAGGGCGCGGTCTATGCCGATGCTGGCGGTCTTTATGATTATCAGGGGCCGACCACCTGGGCCGCGACTGGCGAGCTCACGACGCCCCAGAATTCGAACTGCATCAGGCCGACGCAAGCGACGGCCGGCGCGGCGGCCACCTCCGGCACCTGCACTGGATTGGTGTATGATGATAGCAGTATTGTCCGCACCTCCGTCGGTGTCGGCTTGATCTGGGCGTCGCCCTTCGGTCCGCTGCGCTTCGATTACGCGATCCCGATCACCAAGGGGCAGTTCGACCGGGTTCAACAGTTCAAGTTTGGTGGCGGAACAACGTTCTAGAGCACGATCCGGAAAGTTGAGACCGGTTTTCCGAAGAGATCACGCTCATTCGACGAGTTGAGATCCCGATCAATCCTAGTCGGATCGTTATATCGTGTGGCTTCGAGCGGAATGCATACTGGTTCGCGCGAATAAAACGCGTCAAAGCAGAGAGAGAGCTCGACGCTGACTGAATTGAACCGAAAGTCTGGTTCGATCACTGGCCGGGCCGCGACGGGTGGAATGGCGCAGCCGATTTTTTTCCAGCAACCGCCCACGTCGACGTTGGCTGCGATCGCCTCGTTGGCGGAGGCCGATCTGGTCGATGCATCCAGGGGCGGCCAGCATGTCAGGGGGCTGGCTTCACTGGACCAGGCTGGCCCCATGCATCTGACCTTTTTCGACAATCTGAAATACGCCGATCAGCTCGCTTCGACCAAGGCCGGGGCGTGCCTGGTCAGCGCGCGCTTCGAGGCCAGCGTCCCCGCCCACGTAGCGGTTTTGCGAGCGGCTCAACCTTTCCACGAATTTGTGAAGATTGCACGGGCGCTCCACGGCGACGCTCTTCGCCCGCAATCATGGGTCGACAATTCCGGTATCGCGGCGTCCGCCATCATCGACCCCAGCGCGCGTCTGGAGGACGGCGTAATCGTCGATCCGCTTGCCGTGATCGGCCCGCATGTTGAAATCGGCACCGGCACGGTGATCGGCGCTGGCGCGGTGATCGGCGCCAATGTCAAGATCGGCAGGTATTGCAACGTCGGAGCGCGCAGCGCCATTCAGTTTGCGTTTGTGGGCAACCAGGTCCTGATCCATCCCGGCTGCAGCATTGGGCAGGACGGCTACGGCTTCATATTCTTCGGTCCGGGCGGCCATATGAAAGTACCGCAAACCGGCCGCGTGCTGATTCAGAACGACGTCGAAATTGGCGCCGGGACGACGATCGATCGTGGCAGCCTGCGCGACACCGTGATTGGCGAAGGCACGAAAATCGACAATCAGGTCCAGATCGGCCACAATGTCACCATTGGCAGGAATTGCCTGCTTGCGGCCCAGATTGGACTCGCGGGCAGCCTGACAATTGGCGACAATGTGGCGCTAGGGGCCAAAGTGGGAATCAATAACCATATTCACATCGGCGACGGTGCCCAGGTCACGGCGATGAGCGGGGTCAAGGATGATATTCCGGCCAACGGGCGCTGGGGCGGCTTCTTTGCAAAACCGACCAGGCAGTGGTTCCGGGAGATCGTCGCGGTCGAGCGACTGGCGCGCGAAGGCGCAGCCGATCCGAAGGGCGGGGGACGGGAGGTTTGATGGAGGAGGCTTCGGTCAGGTTTGAGCTCATTGATATCAATGAGATCCTCAAGACGCTCCCACACCGCTATCCGATGCTGCTGATTGACCGTGTGATCAATATTCGGAGCGACTATAGCGGTATCGGCATCAAAAATGTCACGTTCAACGAACTGCCCTTTCTTGGGCATTTCCCGGAGCGGCCGGTTTATCCTGGTGTGATGATGATCGAGGCCATGGCACAAACCGCCGGGGTGATCGGTATCAAATCGGTCGAAGGCACCGGGAAGCCGCGCGCGGTTTATTTTCTTACCATCGACAAATGCAAATTTCGCAAACCGGTGATGCCCGGCGATACCATTGAATACCACATGCGCAGCATCGGCAGGCGCAAGGCGATGTGGTGGTTTCACGGCGACGCGCGCGTCAACGGCAAGACGGTTGCCGAAGCCGACGTCGGCGCGATGCTGACCGATTGATAACGCAGCCGTTTATGCGCGGCGGTACTCCGACAGGGCGTAACCATCCATCGCTGGACAGTCTCCACAGGTCGCGGTAACCACCAGAAAATCTTTAATTCAGATGGGATAAGTGGGTTACTGGACCATCCGATGAGCACAATCGATCCCACCGCGCGGGTTGCGGATGGCGCCGTGATCGGCGAGGGGACCTCGATCGGTCCATACTGCATTATCGGTCCTCACGTCGTAATCGGCGCGAACTGCACGCTGATCGCGCATGTCCATATTGCCGCGCAGACCACGATCGGCGACGGCTGCACGATCTATCCGTTTGTTTCGCTGGGCACGCCGCCGCAATCGCTGAGTTATCGCGGCGAACTTACCAAGCTTGAAATAGGCCGTGGCTGCACCATCCGGGAGCAGACAACCATGAATGCCGGGACAGTGGCCGGCGGCGGCATCACCCGGGTCGGCGACCGCGGTTATTTCATGAATTGCAGCCATGTTGGTCATGACTGTCAGGTCGGCAATGATGTGATTTTCGCGACCTCGGCCACGCTTGGTGGCCACTGCGAGATCGGTGATTTTGTATTCATCGGCGGGTTGTCCGCCGTCCACCAGTTTACCCGGATCGGGCCGCAGGTAATGGTCGGCGGTGTCTGCGGAGTTCGCGGCGATGTGATTCCGTTTGGCCTGGTCAATGGCCAATATGCCTGTCTCGAAGGTCTCAACATTATCGGCATGAGGCGCCGCAAGTTTACCCGCGCACGTCTCGCAACCATCAGGTCATTCTATCAGAAGCTCTTTAGCGGCTCCGGGGTTTTTGCCGAACGGCTGGGCAGGCTGCAGCCGATGGCCGCCGATGACCCGGCGATCGCCGAAATTCTGACTTTTATTAGCGAGGGCAAGCATCGCCCGCTTTGCCTCCCCGCCGAGGCCGACAACAAATCCTGATGCGCCGGTTATCTCGAAAAAGCTCGGCCTTGGACTTGATCCGAGACTGGATATCTGTTTTGCGATCATCATACTCGCACATGGTCGGGTTGGAGCATTTGCTTTGCGGCAAACCGAATTCCGATTGTCGAACAAGCTGCCGCGAGCGTCGGGGCCGACCATGACAGAGCAGGCTTTGCAGATTTCGTCGCCGGTAGGATTGATCGCCGCCGGGGGCGCCATGCCATTCGCAGTCGCAGACTCGATGCTGGCGCACGGCCTCAAACCTGTTCTGTTCGCGTTGAAGGGCGCCTGTGATCCCGTCGCAGTCATGCGCTTCCGGCATCACTGGATCTCGCTCGGCCAGTTTGGCAGGGCGGTAAGACTGCTTCGTGCCGAAAATTGCCGCCAGGTGTTGTTCATCGGCACATTGGTACGGCCGGCACTTTCCGAAATCCGTTTGGACTTGGGAACGCTGCGCGTCATCGGCCGGGTATGGGCGGCCTTCCGGGGCGGCGACGATCACCTGTTGTCCGGCATCGGCCGCATTTTCGAGCAAGACGGTTTCCGGATGGTCGGGATCAAGGAGGTCGCACCTGATCTTTTGATGCCCGAAGGATGTGTCACCCAAGCGACGGCAGATGCGGATAGCGTTGCCGATATCGCGAGGGGCCGTGAGGTGCTGCGGGCGCTCAGCCCGTTCGATATCGGTCAGGCCACCGTGGTCATCAACGGTCATGTCGTCGCGGTGGAGGATATCGAAGGCACCGATGCCTTGCTGGCGCGAGTGGGGCGGCTGCGCGCGGAGGGTCGGATTCGCGCCGGGAATGCGCGGGGCGTACTCGTGAAAGCGCCGAAAAGCGGTCAGGACTTACGGTTCGATCTGCCCACCATCGGCCCGCGAACCATCGAGGGCGCCGCCGCAGCCCGCCTCGCCGGGGTTGCTATCGTCGCCGGCAACACCATCGTGATCGATGCGCAGACCATGATCGCGGCCGCCGACACTGCCGGCCTGTTCGTGACCGGTCTGCTCGCATGATACGGCGACGGGGCGACGTGGATGTCGCGCGAAAAATTTTCTTGGTCGCGACGGAGGAATCGGGGGACCGGCTCGGCGCCAACCTGATGAAGGTACTGCGCCAGCGCCTCGGCGGCGCAGTCCGGTTCGAAGGCGTCGGTGGCCGCGCGATGGCACGAGAGGGGCTGGCGTCACTGTTCCCTATCGAAGAGCTGTCGATTGTTGGATTGACCGCGGTGGTTAAGCAGCTTCCGAATATCCTGCAGCATATTCGGGAAACCGCCGCCGCGGTGACGGAATCCTCGCCCGATGTTCTCGTGATTATCGACAGTCCGGATTTTACCCATCGGGTGGCGCGCCGTGTCCGGGCTCGGACGCCCGCGATCCCGATCATCGACTACGTTTCCCCATCGGTCTGGGCATGGCGGCCCGGCCGGGCGCGCGCCATGCGCGCCTACGTTGATCACGTCCTCGCCTTGCTGCCGTTCGAGCCTGAGGAATACCGCAGGCTGGGCGGTCCGCCCTGCAGTTATGTCGGTCATCCCCTGATCGAGCAGCTCGAGAGCTTGCGGCCGTCCGCCGAGGAGCGAACGCGGCGCGAACAGGCGCCACCGGTTCTGCTGGTGTTGCCGGGTAGCCGCCGTAGCGAGATCCGGCACCACATGGCGGTGTTCGGCGAGACCTTGGGACGGCTGCGTGACCAGGACACGCCGTTCGAGCCGATCCTGCCCACCATGGCGCACCTGCAGGAAGCAGTGGGAGAGGCCGCGACGCGCTGGCCTGTCCAGCCGCGCATCGTTATCGGTGAAAGAGAAAAGCTGGCGGCCTTCCGGATCGCTCATGCGGCACTCGTCAAATCGGGGACCTCGACGCTTGAGCTCGCCCTCGCCGGGGTGCCGATGGTCGCTGCCTACAAGGCCGGCGCCGCGGAGGCCATGATCGTGCGCAGCCTCATCCAGGTGAACTCGGTGATTTTGGCCAATCTCGTGATCGGCGAGAACGTCGTGCCGGAATTCATCCAGCAGGCTTGCGCGCCGAGCGAGCTGGCACCGGCGTTGCGCGCAATCCTGGCGGATACGCCACAGCGGCGGCTCCAGCTGGAAGCCTTTGCCAGGCTCGATCAGATCATGTCGACCGGCAACCAGCCCCCCGGCGCTCGCGGCGCCGACATCGTGCTGGCGACATTACGCAGGACGCGCCAGGCGAATTAACGAGGCTCGCGAGCTAGCGCTTGCCGATCTCGACGTAGTCGCGGCGCGTGACGCCGGTATAGAGCTGGCGCGGGCGGCCGATCTTCTGGTGTGGATCCTCGATCATCTCGCTCCATTGGCTGATCCAGCCGACCGTACGGGCGACCGCGAACAGCACGGTAAACATCGAGGTCGGAAAGCCCATCGCCTTCAAGGTGATGCCCGAATAGAAGTCGACGTTCGGATAGAGCTTGCGATCGATGAAATAAGGATCGTGCAGCGCGATCTTTTCCAGCTCCATCGCCACTTTGAGCATCTGGTCGTCGCCGTGGCCGGTTTCGGCCAGCACGGCGTGACACATCTTCTGCATGATCTTGGCGCGCGGATCGTAGTTCTTGTAAACCCGGTGCCCGAAACCCATCAGGCGAACGTCGCTGTTCTTGTCCTTCACCTTCTTGATGAAGTCGGGAATTTTGTCGACGGTGCCGATGCTGGCCAGCATCGCCAACGCCGCTTCGTTGGCGCCGCCATGCGCCGGTCCCCACAGGCAGGCGATACCGGCGGCGATGCAGGCGAACGGGTTGGCGCCCGAGGATCCCGCGATCCGCACCGTCGAGGTCGAGGCGTTCTGCTCATGGTCGGCATGCAGAATGAAGATCTTGTCCAGGGCATCCGAAAGAACCGGGTTGATCTTGTATTCCTCGCAAGGCACCGCGAAGCACATGTTGAGGAAATTGCCGGCGAAGCTCAGCGAATTCTTCGGATAGACGAAGGGCTGGCCGATCGAATATTTGAAAGCCATCGCCGCCAGCGTCGGGATCTTGGCGATCATGCGCATCGAGGCGATCATGCGCTGCTTGGGATCGTTGATGTCGGTGGAGTCGTGATAGAATGCCGCCAGCGCGCCGACCGAGGCAACCATCACGGCCATCGGATGGGCATCGCGGCGAAAGCCCTGGAAGAACCGCGCCATCTGCTCGTGCACCATGGTGTGGTGGATCACGCGGTTGTCGAAGTCGGCCTTCTGCGCCTTGGTCGGCAATTCGCCGTACAGCAGCAGGTAGCAGGTTTCGAGAAAGTCGCCGTGCTCGGCGAGCTGCTCGATCGGATAGCCGCGGTATTCCAGGATGCCGGCGTCGCCGTCGATATAGGTGATCTTGGACTGGCAGCTCCCGGTGGATGTGAAGCCGGGATCGTAGGTAAACATTCCGGACTGGGCGTACAGTTTGCCGATGTCGACGACATCGGGCCCAACAGTGCCGCTCAGAATCGGGAAGTCGTAGGTTTTATTGCCGACCGTCAGCGTAGCGTTTTTGGTGTTGGATGTCGCGTCCATCGTGAAGTCCCCGATGAGATCGTTGCAAAGGTCCGGCAGCCTCGGGCGCCATCACGGAACAAATGGCGCGGCCGTCCGGTTGAATCTAGAAGCACCGGCTAAAGGGGTATCTTATTGCTGTGTGCGCTGCAAGATGGCGGGATGCCGTCGGCGATGCCACCTTAGCAGGCGGCCTGATCGGCCAGCCGGGCCAGGCATTCCTCGCGGCCGACTACCGCCAGGACGTCGAAGATGCCCGGCGAGGTGGTGCGTCCGGTCAGCGCCACCCGAAGCGGCTGCGCCACCGCGCCAAACTTGAGATTGTTGGCTTCCGCGAAGGCGCGCATGGCCGCTTCGGTGGTCTCCGCGGTCCATGGCGTCACCAACTCCAGTGCGGCGCGGAGCCGGCCGATCAGGGCGCGAGTTTCTGGCGTCAGCACCGCCAATGCCTTGGGATCGAGCTCGAGGGGGCGTTCGGCAAAGATGAAATAGGAAGCGTCGATCAGCTCGATCAGTGTTTTGGCGCGCTCCTTCAGGCTCGGCATCGCCTGCAGCAACTGCGCCCGCGTGGTGTCGTTGAGCTTGGCCTTCAATTCGGCATAAGCGGGTACATAGTCGAGCAGGGCTTCGAACTGGCTCACCAGAGATTGATCGTCGGAATGCCGGATGTAGTGGCCGTTGAGGCTCTCCAGCTTGGCGAAGTCGAACCGCGCCGCCGATCGCCCAATGCCCGAGAGGTCGAAGGCATCGATCATTTCCGCTGTCGAGAAGATCTCCTGGTCGCCATGGCTCCAGCCGAGACGGACCAGGTAGTTGCGCAGCGCCGCCGGCAGATAGCCGAGAGCGCGGTAGGCCTCGACGCCCAGCGCACCATGGCGCTTCGACAGTTTCGAGCCGTCCGGCCCATGGATCAAGGGAATGTGCGACATATTGGGAACGTGCCAGCCGAGGGCGTCGTAGATCAGCTTCTGACGGGCGGCGTTGATCAGGTGGTCGTCGCCCCTGATCACGTGCGTGACGCCCATGTCGTGGTCGTCGACCACCACCGCCAGCATGTAAACGGGGTTGCCGTTGTCGCGCAGCAGCACGAGATCGTCCAGATTCTCGTTCTGCCAGACCACGCGGCCCTGCACTTGATCCTCGATCACGGTTTCGCCGGTTTGAGGCGCCCTAAGCCTGATGGTGGGCTTGACGCCTTCGGGGGCTTCGGACGGGTCGCGGTCGCGCCACAGGCCATCGTAGAGCCGCGTACGGCCCTCGGCGCGGGCTTTTTCGCGCATCGTGGCGAGTTCTTCGGCGGTGGCGTAGCAGCGATAGGCTTTGCCACTGGCCAGCAGGCTCTCCGCCACTTCGCGGTGGCGCGCGGCCCGGTTGAACTGGTAGATGACCTCGCCATCCCAGTCGAGCTCGAGCCATTTCAGGCCATCCAGGATCGCCGCGATCGCGGCCTCGGTCGAGCGCTCGCGGTCGGTGTCCTCGATCCGCAGCAGCATTTTGCCGCCATGCTTCCTGGCGTAGAGCCAGTTGAACAGCGCGGTGCGGGCGCCTCCGATGTGGAGAAAGCCGGTCGGCGAGGGCGCAAAGCGGGTGACGATGGGTTCAGTCATGAGGGCGTCGGCAGGGAAAGGCAGGCGCGCCCCGATGGCGCGAAGGGTGTATAGCAGGACGCGGGCATAACTAAAGCCTTCCCAGGGGGGCTGAGGATTTGGCAGATAGTCCCTCGATTCCTAGAACAGGAAACAAGAATGACAGCAGAAGCAGCGGCGGCAGGGGTGGGGCGCGATTTCATTCGCGACATCGTCCAGGCCGATCTCGACGCCAAAAAATACGGCCAGATCGTGACCCGGTTCCCGCCCGAGCCGAACGGCTATCTGCATATCGGCCACGCCAAGTCGATCGCACTCAATTTCGGTATCGCCAAGGAGTTCGGCGGACGCTGTCACCTGCGGTTCGACGATACCAACCCCACCAAGGAAGAACAGGAATATATCGATTCGATCCAGGCCGACGTGCATTGGCTCGGCTACGACTGGGGCAGCCACCTCTATTATGCCTCCGACTATTTCGAACGGTTGTACGAATGGGCGGAAGGTCTGATTCGTGCCGGTCGCGCCTATGTCGACGACCAGACCCAGGAGGAAATCCGGCTGGCGCGGGGCACGCTGACCGAACCCGGCCGCAACAGCCCGTTTCGGGATCGTCCGGTGGAGGAAAACCTCGACCTGTTCCGCCGCATGAAGGCGGGAGAGTTCCCAAACGGCGCCCGCGTGCTGCGCGCCAAAATCGACATGGCCTCCGGCAATATCAATCTGCGCGACCCCGTGCTCTACCGCATCCTGCACGCCACCCATCCGCGTACCGGCGACGCCTGGTCGATTTATCCGAGCTATGACTACGCCCATGGCCAATCCGACGCGATCGAGGGCATTACCCATTCGATCTGCACGCTGGAATTCGAGGACCACCGCCCACTTTACGATTGGCTGCTCGAGAAACTGCCGGTGCCGTCGAGACCCCATCAGTATGAGTTCGCGCGGCTGAACATCACCTACACATTGCTGTCGAAACGGGTGCTGACGGAATTGGTGCGCGGTGGCCATGTCGCCGGCTGGGACGACCCGCGGATGCCAACCATCGCCGGTCTGAAACGGCGCGGCGTGCCGCCGGCGGCGATCCGCGAATTCGTCAAACGTATTGGCGTGGCAAAGGCCAACAGCGTGGTCGATGTCGGCATGCTGGAGTTCTGCATTCGCGAAATCCTCAACCGCACCGCGCAGCGGCGCATGGCGGTGTTGCGGCCTTTGAAAGTCGTGATCGAGAACTATCCGGATGGCCAGGGTGAGGAGATCGAGGCCGTCAATCATCCGGACGATCCCTCGGCCGGCACCCGCCACATCGCCTTCGGCCGAGAACTCTACATCGAGCGCGACGATTTCATGGAAAACCCGCCCAAGAAGTTTTTTCGGCTGTCACCCGGCACGGAAGTCCGGCTGCGCTACGCTTACTTCATCAAATGCCACGACGTCATCAAGAATGCGGCCGGCGAGGTGACCGAACTGCGTTGCACTTACGATCCCCTGACAAAAGGCGGCAACGCGCCTGATGGTCGCAAGGTCAAGGCCACCATGCACTGGCTGCCGGCCAAGCAATCGCTGCCGGCCGAAATCCGCATCTACAATCAGCTGTTCGCAACGCCTGCGCCCGATGCCGCCAATTTCGCCGTCGATCTCAACCCGCAATCCTTGGAAATTCTGCAGGATGCGCGAATCGAACCTGCGGTCGCGCAGGCCAATTCGAATGACACGATGCAGTTCGAACGGCAGGGCTACTTCACCCGAGATCCCGATTCGACGCCGCAGCGGCCGGTGTTCAATCGCACCATCGGCCTGCGCGACACCTTTGCGAAAGAGGTAGGCCCCAAGGGCTAGGTCTGAAGACAGCTACTGCTCGACACAGTTTTCGATGTAATCCTTCCTCTGCGGACCGATAATTTTTTGATCAATCGCCTGCTTGAGGCAATCGAGGCGGGCCTGAGCCATGCAGAGCTGCATCTGATCCTGCCGGTCCTGCCCTTGCTTACCCTGGGCTGCCGTCCTGCAGGCAAGCCTTTTGCCTAACGCGACGGGCACGGCGGCCGCGGGATTGTCGTTGGTAACGGGCGCCGTCGCGGCGGATTGCGCAAAAGCGGACACCGCCAAGCTAAGCGAGCATGCTGCGACGGTGGAACTCAGTCGAATTCTCATGTATCAGCTCCAGTCGGGGAGCCTGATTAGTTGCGCCCCGCTGAATGAAGAATGAACAGACTGAGAGTAGGCGCAGTAGCGCGAGGGCCAAGGCGTGCGGATAGCATGCCGTTTAAGCTCGCCGCATGTCGCGCGTGATATCTTGGCGGCCAGCGGATTCCGGTGCTTGGCAGCGCCGTCAGGGCGCGCAGACAAAGCTCGCCGCGCTTTTGGGATCACCCTCTTTGTAATGCGGCCATCCCGGCCATCGGCACAGCGGCAGCGCGCGATCTACCGGGATCGGCAGCACCGGCTGCTGCTCGACCACGCTGAGATCGCCGGGTGCGCGTCCATGCTCTACCCAATCAACCAGGACCGTGAGCATATCGACGTTGGCGGGAGCGCCGCTGCCGACATGGTCGACGCCCGGCGCGGTGTAAAGGCGCATGAAATCGGCCACCTCTTTATCGCCCATGCGCTCTTGCACTTTTTGGAAATAGCCGATCCCTGCATAGGGGCTCTGCGCGTAGTCGGACATATGTTCGAGCATGACGAGCTTGCCGCCATGCGCCTTGAAGGCGCTGAGATCGGGATCGGTCGAATCCATCAGCGCGGAGACCTCGCGCACCCGGTTGGCGAAATCCTCAGGACGGTATTTGCGAACACAAAATTCGGATCCCGCGCGAAAATATACTGCAAGGCGCCGCCGCCAAATACCCAGGCAATTCCGTTCGATGGTTGAGGCGGCAATGCCGGTGGCGTCGAACCCAGCCACCAGGCGGTCCATCCGCCGGTCGGCCCGTATGATTTGGTGGCCTCGCCTGAAACGCCCCATCCCGGATATTCGCTGACGCCGTTGGCGAGCGCAAAGGAGAAGCGGTATGGAGAGTGCAGCATACGCAGCGCGGCGAGCTGCGCCTCACTGAGGCATTGATCGCCGCTGGCGCCGGCGGCACACAACAGCGCGGCTGGATCGAACTGCGCCCTGCAGCCGACCGCGTCCTCAACCAGACCGTCGGCGATGCCGTCCTTTGCGTCGCAGGCGGCCAGTACGGCGTCTTGGACAAGTTTGATCTGCGCGGGACGAATCCAGCCATCGCCCATGGTGGCGAGCCCTGCGCGCGCGCCGGCATGCTGCAGGCCGGTCCAGTTGATGACGGGGACACGGGCGAAGATGCCGTCGAAATCGCTCGGATAGCGCTGGGCCATGGTCAGGGCTTCGCGGCCACCCTCCGAACTGCCCATGTAATACATTTTGTCCGGCTTGATGCCATAGCTGCGTTCGATCAGCATCACTGCGGCATCGCGCACCTTCTTGTAGGCGGCGTGAGCGAAGTTGACGAAAGCCTCATCGTTCGCCGCGAACGACTGCGGCGGTTCGCCGGGCTTCGTTTCGTGGCCGGAGTCGGTGCCGTAGGTTGCAAATCCCCTGGCCAGCGGTGAGAGACCATCGAACGGCGCCGCCGGCGGCAAGCCTGTTCCGGATATCAGCACTCCGTTAAAACCGCCGCCGCCATATTGCACCGTGCGGCCGTTCCACTGCAGCGGCAGGTTCAATTGGAAGCGAATCGGCGGCGCCTTGGCATCGGCGGCATCGATATGGCCGAGCACACGGCAGAACCGCGGTGTGGCCGGGCTGATGCGGCTGGCCGGGGTCGGCCCGCTGTCGGCGACGCTCAATGGCTTGGCTTCTACCATGGTTGCCGTGTCGACCTGCATCGCACCGACCCCCGCGCTGGCAAGCCCGGCGCAGGTGGCTACGGCATCGGGACCGAGCGGATGTTCGACCGCGCCGGCGATCGTCGCCGGCACGGCAGCCATGCACAACAGCGCCAGGGTGGCCGTCATCTTGATGGGCGACAGGATCGCGCTCCTCACCATCAGGTCCTTTCAGTTTTGACCGCGCCAGCCTGTTATGGACAGTAACCGTAGAAGCCGCAGACATAGGGCAGGCGGACGATGGGGGAAACGTAGGAGCCGCCATAATAGGGGCCGCTGTCGAAATAGGAAAACGGCGAACCGTAATAATAGCCGCCGCGCGCCCATGGTGGACTTGGCAGGACGTTGTAACCGATAATCGGTGCCGAATATCCCTGCGGTGGAGCGGCATCCCGCCGGGTCCGGACAGGCTGATCGGAAAAGATTTTTCCGATCTGGCTCTGAGCCGGCAGATCGGCCGCGCAGGCGGGCGTCGCCGTGAGTGCGATGGGCAAAACAGACAGCATGATCCAGCGCGACATCGCCAAGCCTCCGATTGATTCGACAAGGCTACCGGAGCAGCCTTAGTAAAGATTAACGACGCGCGCCGAACACCCAAGCTGTTGGCAGTCTGTCGGTGGGGGCGCCGCCGCCTCGCGTCTCCTGCATCCATCCCCCGGATTTTTTCCCGGCGAAGCTAGCCGAGAGTTGGGTTTCCTTGGACTGACCCGAACGGTCACCAAGCCGTTGTCAGCATCTTCCCGCGCGAGCTGACGTCGGATCCGTGAAGCCGCGATTTTCCCCGTTATCCCAATGATCCGGACGCGTTCTGGCTTTCCGCCACCCACACCGTAGGGTAGCATCCGTGGCCCTGATCGTCCGCCGATCCGGGATCGAGCGTCAAGGCGTAGCCCGATGGCAGAGCGAGGCAGGGCCCGTATGCAAGGCGTTGCCGGCACTTGGCCGCCGCGCCAAGCGGCGCGGGCAGGCGGATTTTCGCCGACCGGCTTTGGCACATGGTCATCGCTGGTCGATCAATTGCGGATATGGATCCGCGCCGAGGCCGGCGCCGGCCGGTTGTTGCCCTGGGTGGCCGTCGCCTTCGGCACCGGCATCGCCTTCTATTTCTCTGCTGAACATGAGCCGGTCGCCACAGCCGCCGCGGCCGTGGCGATCGGATTGTGCGTCACCGCATGGCTGCTGCGCCGGCATCGGATCTTTCCCGCCGTCGTCATGATCGCGGCGATGGCCGCGGGTTTTGCCACCGCGACGCTGAAAACGCTGATTATCGCGCATGACGTGCTGACGCGGCCGCTCTACGCGGTGTCGCTGTCGGGCTTCGTCGAGGCGCGCGACATCCGCGAGCGCACCGACCGTTTCGTGCTGCGGGTCACGCAGATGGAAAGCCCGCGCGGACAACAGAAACTGGAGCGCGTGCGGCTGTCGGTGCGCAAGGGTACCGCGCCCGATGTCGGCCGCTTCGTCGAGTTGAAGGCGCGGCTACAGCCGCCGCTGGCACCGTTACGGCCCGGCAGCTACGATTTCAGCCGCGACATGTTTTTTCAGGGCATCGGCGCCTCCGGCTTTGTCACCGGCCCCATCAAGAGCCTGGAGCCGCCGCAAAGTGGCGGGGTGTCACTTCGCTATGCCGCGCTGATGCAGGCCATACGCGACGCCGTCGACGACCGGATCCACACCACGCTGGAGGGCGACAAGCGCGCCATTGCGACCGCGCTTCTGACCGGACGCCGCGATGCGATCACGACGCCGGTCAACGATGCCATGTTCATCTCCGGCCTCGGCCACGTGCTCTCGATCTCGGGCTATCACATGGCCGTGGTCGCCGGCGTGGTGTTCTTCGTGGTGCGCGCACTGCTGGCGCTGATCCCCGCTTTGACGGTTGGCTTCCCGATCAAGAAATGGGCGGCCGCAGCAGCGCTTGCCGCCGCGGCGTTTTATCTGTTGTTGTCAGGCGCCGAAGTCGCCACCCAGAGGTCGTTCTTCATGACGGCCGTGGTGCTGATCGCCGTGCTGGTCGATCGCCGAGCGGTAACCTTCCGGACACTGGCGGTGGCGGCGCTGATCGTACTGACGCTGGTGCCGGAGGCGGTGGTGCATCCGAGCTTCCAGATGTCGTTTGCCGCGACCCTGGGCCTGGTGGCGCTGGTTCAGATCGGCATGCCACGGCTGTTCGCCTCGCCGGATCACTCCACCACTGCCAAGGTGGCGCTGTGGGGCGGCCGCGAGCTGATGACCTTGACATTGGCCTCATTCGTGGCCGGGCTCGCGACGACGCCCTATGCCGCCTTTCATTTCCATCGGGTTACCCCCTATGGCGTGCTGGCCAATCTCGCGGCGATGCCGGTGGTCTCAGCGGTGGTGATGCCGGCCGGTATGTTGGGCCTGGTCGCCATGCCCTTCGGCTTTGACGGCATTTTCTGGCGCCTGATGGGATGGGGCATCGACTGGATGATCAAGGTAACCGAATGGGTCGCCGCGCTGCCCGGCGCCATTGGGCGGATGGCGGCGTTCGGGATCGGGCCGCTGATCGCGGCGAGTGCGGGCATTATCCTGCTTGGGCTCTTGCGCACACCGCTGCGCTGGTGCGGGGCGGCGATCCTGCTGCTGTCGGTCGCATGGGCGCTGGCCGTGCCGCAGCCGCTGGTATTGATTGCCGGAGATGGGCATAACCTCGGCGTTCGCGGCCGGGACGGCCGTCTGCACCTGATGCGGACCGCCAAGGACGCCTTTCTGGTCAAGGAATGGCTCGCAGCTGACGCCGACCCAAGGCAAGCCACAGATGCATCACTGGCTGACGGTGTGTCATGCGATGAGGATGGTTGCGTGACCGAGATGGCCGACGGCGGGTTGGTCGCTCTGACGCTGCGAGCCGACGCGCTGGGTGACGATTGCGAGCGCGCGGCGCTGTTGGTGACGGCACGGCAGGCACCGTCTTCATGTCCGGCGACCGTGATCGACCACGATCGCCTCCGGCGCCAGGGCACGCTGGCCCTGAGCCGGACCCGCGACGGATTTTCGATTGAGGCGATCCGGCCGCAAGGCTTCGATCGGCCGTGGTCTCCAGCGCCCCCAGGCGAGAACGAGAACGAGAGCGGCGCCATGCCGCGTCCGGCCAAGGCGCTTCCAGAGGATGCGACGCCATCGGAAGCTGACTTGCAGGCAGAGGATTGAGGCGCCGAGCCGCCGCCCGCGATCCGGCACCCAACAAGATCCCTTCAGTTCTAGGGGGGAGGAAAATCTGTGCCTGGTTCGAACGTGCCTAGATGGAACTCATCTCCTTCGCCGGTCGCGGTCGACATTTTGAGCAGCGTGAATACCGCATTTGGGTATTTCTCCCAGACCGCGAGATCTTCGGGTGTGACGGTAAGCCACCCGAAGCTGAGCATGTATCGGCCCGGCGCGGTCACTCCGCCGACTTTTTGCCAAGTGATCTTGTTGAGCGGCAATCGCCGTCTCCCTTGAGAGCAATCCCGCCGGCGCCGGCCTGAGGCGGCGGGTTTTGCAGACGACCGCTTCAGCCGGCCGATATACGCGTGGTCGCCGGCATCCCGGTCGCCGGTTTCGCGTGCTCGGTAACCGCATGCACCACAGGCAATTGCAACACAGTGGCGCGCTGCCCTTCGCAGAGCTGCGTCACCAGCACGTGGCTTCCATCCGGGAATTCGATCGCATCGTGATGTCGATGAGGAATATGCGGATCGATTGTGCCAAATTTTCCGACCCGGAAACTGACTGACCGCGTCCAGATCCATCGATTATCGTATCTGACCTTCTCGGCAAAGGCCAATTCGGTTCCGGGAAGCATGCAGACCGCGACATCGGGTTCGCTTGAGGATGCGAAACCACGGGTTGACGTACCGCGGAACATGGTGGTGATTAGCGTCTCCCCCACTTTTGCGGGGCGGGTCGCTACGGCATGCAGACTATAGTCACACATCGATTTGCTCCTCGTTCGAGATAGCCAACCGGCGCCGCCTAGAGGCGCGGGCCTCTATCAGAGTGGACACTAGCACACGAACGGACAATTTTTGCCGCGTTGTGGGCAATTGTGCGGCTTCGAGTCGAACAGCCTGATCACAAACGCGTATGTTCACAGCCTCTCACTGCGCCGCGCGACCTTGCCATGACGCTGGACGACAATCCTGTGCGAAAACCCAAGTAGCTTGGACTGCACATCAACCGCCGGCAGGGGGCGATCGGAATAATCCGACCATCGCAGGCGTCTTACACCATGTAGGAAGGCGTTGGCCGCTTCGCCGGCAAGCGGCATCATCGCCAGGGCCGGAATGGCCACGGCAGTTTATGTAAGGCGCGCCGAGGGGTATCCCGGCAGGTGGAACTTCCGATCACGCCCCGATTAATATTTCCGGTAGAGCCCCACCAGCTTACCCTGAATCTTGACACGGTTTGGCGGCAGAATGCGCACCTCGTAGGAGGCGTTGGCCGGCTCAAGGGCGATCGAGGCGCCGCGGCGACGGAAGCGTTTCAACGTCGCTTCCTCGTCATCGATCAGCGCCACCACGATGTCCCCGGTCTCGGCGCTCTCGTTGCGCTGGATCAGCGCCATGTCGCCGTCCAAAATCCCGGCGTCCACCATGGAATCGCCGCGCACTTCGAGCGCATAATGCTCACCGGAGCCGAGCATGTCGGGCGGCACGCCGATGGTGTGACTGCGGGTCTGTAGGGCTTCGATCGGGGTGCCGGCGGCGATCCGTCCCATGACCGGAACCGAAACCAGACGGCTGCCGTCTTCCTCGGAGCCTGCACCCGCACTGCGCACCTTGCCGAGCGTGCCTTCGATGACGCTCGGCGTGAAGCCACGGCGGCCGTTGCCACCCGCGGCGAGCTCGGGCAGCTTGATCACCTCGATGGCGCGGGCGCGATTGGGCAGGCGGCGGATGAAGCCGCGCTCTTCGAGGGCGGTGATCAGGCGGTGGATGCCGGATTTCGAGCGCAGATCCAGCGCGTCCTTCATCTCGTCAAAGGACGGCGGAATTCCTGACTCTTTCAGGCGGTCGCTGATAAATCGCAGGAGTTCATATTGCTTGCGCGTGAGCATCTCGACCAATCCCCAAGTTTGATAAGCACCGTTTGATTCCGAGGCACGAAGTCAAAGTCCCCGAGTCCGGTCGACTACTTGAGCCCGGAAAACTCCGGAGTAGGGCAACGACCCAGATAGACTTCAATTCGAAACAAATCATGAACAGACCCTATATGTTCCATATGTGTTCCGCAACACCTTAATTTCGCGTCAACGAAATCGGTTTGGAGTCGAGTTTCAGGGGGAACAGCGCTGCAGGCGTCAGACGGGAAGCCGAAGCAGTTGGCAGGCAGAGCCGGCGGCGGCTTTCGGCGCGAACGGAGGTCGGATCACAAGCGCCCGTGCCACAGCGAGATTCGCGAGCAGCGAAGAATCCTGATGATCGACCGGAGTGGCAATCAGCACCCCGTCGCTGCGCACTTCCAGCCACGCGCGCAGATAGTCTTCGCGCCCATCGTTGGCGCCGACGTCGCGACCGAGCAGCGCCTTCTCGGGCACAAGATGAAGGTCGGATCGTCCTGACAGCGCGCGAATCAGCGGCACCAGAAACAACAACCCGCAGACATAGGACGACACGGGATTGCCGGGCAGGCCGATCACCCGCATGGCGTCGAGCCTTCCGTGCATCATCGGCTTGCCCGGCCGCATCGCGATCCGCCAGAAGGCCATGCTGACGCCCTCGGCCTCCAGCGATTGCTTCACGAGGTCGTGGTCGCCGACCGAGGCACCGCCGGTCGTGATCAGGATATCGGCACCAACCTCGCGGGCGCGGCGAATGCCCGAGGTGGTGGCCAACAGTGTATCGGCGGCGATGCCGAGATCGATCACGTCGGCGCCCTCGCTACGCGCCAGCGCCCGCAGCGCGTAGCCGTTGGAATAGACGATCTGGCCGGGGCCTGGTGTTGCGCCCGGCATCACCAGTTCGTCCCCGGTCGCAAGCAGCGCGACCACAGGCCGGCGGCGCACCGAAAGTTCCGGATGGTTCATGCCGGCGGCGAGCGACAGATCGCGGTCGGTGAGCCGGGTTCCCCGCCTCAGCAATACGTCGCCCTCGCGAAAGTCGATACCCGCCGGGCGGATGTGCCGGCCCGGGCGAGCGGCTTCGCTGATGGTGATGCAGTCCCCTTCGACAACGACATCCTCCTGGATGATGACGGCGTCGGCGCCCGTGGGGATAACGCCGCCGGTGAAAATCCGCACCGCTTCGCCGGCGCCGATGGTCCGATCAAACGGCCGGCCGGCCGCGACCTCGCCGATTACCGTCAGCCGCGCTGCGACGCGGGCGGCGTCGGCCGATCTCACCGCGTAGCCATCCATGGCCGACATCGCCTGTGGCGGCTGGGTACGCAGGGCCGAGATATCTCGCGCCAGCACGCGGTGATGGGCCCCATCCAGCGCGACCATTTCTTCGGCCAGCGGCTCGGCGCCCGCGAGAATCGCCGCTAGCGCCTCAGTAACCGGCATCAAGGCCACGGCAATACTCTCCTAGATCCCGAGCGCGGCCAGTGCCTCGGCGACGTCGCCAGGCGAGGTGACGTGGACCGCGGTCAAGCCGTACGCCCGAGCGGCATCGATGTTCTCGGCGAGATCGTCGAAGAATACAATACGTCGCGCCGGCAGGCCGATCGCCCTCACCACGTGATCATAGGCTGCCGCGTCCGGTTTTCGAAGCCCGATGGTTGAGGATAAAAAGATGTCGCGGAAATGACCGAGCACACCGGCATAGGCTTGCGCGAAATGCCCGACGTGAGCCGCGTTGGTATTGGAGAAGGCATAGAGTGGCAGGCATTTTGAGGCCCGCGCCAGCAGCGGCGCTATGCCGGGCATTTCGCCGGCGAAAATCGCGTTCCACCCCTGCAGGAACTCGACGTCCGAAAGGTTGACGCCAAGCATCTGGCGCAACCCCTCGAAAAATTCCGCGTCGCTGATCTCGCCCACCTCGTGACGCCGATAGAGTTCGCCGCGGGCGAATCGCCTGATGATGTCGTCCGGCTCGCAGCCGGCGTGACCGGCCCAGCACCGGATGGCCTTGTTGAAATCGATATCGAGCACGACGCGGCCGAGATCGAACAACAGCGCGTCGGCGGCGCCTGGGAAAAGCGAGGGCGGGATCATCGCCGTGATTTACAGAAAATGGGGCAGGGTGGGCAAGGGTGGCACCGTGGCATACGCTCGTTGACAGCTCGATCACGTGGCGACCCGACCGCGACTGCTGTCGGCCACCCTTTCTTCCGGTTGGCGGTGCAGCGAAAGCAAGGGCTTACGCCGGTCCAATCGGCGATGAAAGGCTGCCCGATGCTTCGCGAAAATCAGCCTCTTTCGCGAGAAATCCGTTGATTAGCTCCGGCAGCATGGGCCGGCTGATCAGATAGCCCTGGACATCAGTGCAGCCGTGGGCGGCGATGCGGGCCATCTGCTCCTCGGTTTCAACGCCTTCGGCGACGGTCGTCATGCCCAGACTTTGGCCGATCGAGGCGACCGCGCCGACGATCGCGCGGCCGACCGCGTCGTCGGACTTGCCGCGCACAAAGGACTGGTCGATCTTGATCCGGTCAAATGGAAAACTGCGCAGATATCCCATCGACGAATATCCCGTTCCGAAATCGTCGAGTGCTATCCGCACACCAGTTTCACGAAGCTTCTGCAGCATCGCGAACGCGGTGCCCCCGGCATCGAGCATCACGCTCTCGGTGATCTCGAGTTCCAGGCGCTGCGGATCCAGACCGCTTGCTGCCAGCGCCGACATGACTGTGGCGACCAGATGCGGGCTCTTGAATTGGATCGCCGAAACATTGACGGAAACCATGAGCGCCGAAGGCCAACTCGCCGCCTCCCGGCAGGCGTTCCGAAGCACCCATTCTCCGATCGAGGTAATGATGCCAGTGGCTTCCGCGACCGGGATGAATTCGAGCGGGGAAACCGCTCCCCGGGTCGGGCTTTGCCACCGCAGCAAGGCTTCGAAGCCGGTGACCTTGTTCAGCCGGAGATTGAATTGAGGCTGATAGACCAGCGCGAACTCGCGTTGCGCCATGGCACGGCGAAGGTCGATTTCGAGATTTCGGCGGTACTGCATCCTTTCGTCCATGGCCGGCTCGAAGAAGCGATAGGTCCCGCCTCCGTCGCTTTTTGCGCGATGCAGAGCGAGATCGGCATGATTGAGCAGTTGCTCGCAACGGCCAGCGCCAGCAGGGAACAGGACCACGCCGACGCACGCCGTGATGTCGATCACCTGACCTTCCACCAGGTATGAACGGCCAATGACATCGATCAGGTTTCCCGCCAGGGCCGCCGCCGATTGCGGCTGCGGCCGACCGGTCTGGATGATGCCGAATTTGTCGCCTTCCAGACGGGCCACGATATCGCCGTTCGCGAGCGCGGAACGGATACGCTCTGACACGAGGCCCAGAAGTTCGTCACCCATGTTGCGGCCGAGCGATTCATTGATAGCTTTGAAGCGATCGAGATCAACCACCAAAACCGCTTCTGTTTCGGCGTCGCGGTCCTGATGGGCCAACAACGCTGTGAGATGTTCGTGGAGCATCAAGCGGTTGCCGAATTTTGTCAGGGTATCCGTGCGCGCCTTGGCCGATCGTTCGGTCATGTCGTAGGCACTGACCAACCAGCCGTCATCCATCGGTATGGTCTCGACCCAGAACGCGCGGCCATCACCAAGTTGGATCTGGCAATCGCTCCTGCCATTGTTGTCGCGGGCAATTCGGTTGATGCGTTCGAGCACGTTGGTGCCGCTGAACAGCCGATCGAAGACCAGATTTGGCAGCAGCATATGGCCGTCGGGATCGACAAGCGCGACCGCGCGATCCATGCTCATGAAGGCCTGCAGCGCCAAGGAGGCCGCCTGATTTGATCGACCACCCGAATCTTTGTCGCGCCGATCGTTCTTACACTCGGCGGGGGCGATTGCAGAAGCCGTTGCTGAAATGCTCATTGTGGGTGCAACAGACACCGTTCGGGTTGCGATTCCGTGAACCGCTCCCTGGCGCGCGCGACCAAATGTAAACCACCCGTTAGCCAGATTGAGGGCTGCCCCCGGGGATAGATCGACCGGACGGTCCACGAACAATTGGGTACGCTAAGCGCCGCGGCACCCGAGTTCTAATGGCCCGCGGGGCAAGAAACGCGCCGCCCTCAATAGCGATAGGGCTCGATTTCCAACAGCGGAAAGGCGCTGAACACGTGCGGCAGGTTGGCCGGCGTTGCCGGGTGCAGATAGGTCCTGTCGAGTTCGGCGAAAGAAGTGACGCCAAGCAGGCCCAGACACCGGATCACTTCGTCTTCGAGCAGTTCCAGCATCCTGATGATACCTGCCTCACCCGCAGCCGCCAGCGCAAAGCACTGCAGACGGCCGATGCCGACGAGGTCGGCTCCCGAGGCGATCGCCTTGACGATATCGGTGCCACGGCTGAACCCGCCGTCGACCATGATCTTGGCGCGGCCGGCGACCGCAGCCACGATTTCGGGCAGCACATGCATGGCGCCGCGACCATGATCGAGTTGGCGGCCGCCATGGTTGGACACGTAGATCCAGTCGACTCCGTGATCGAGCGCCATCGCTGCATCCTCAGCGGTGGCGATCCCCTTGATGACCAAGGGAATTCTGAACTTGTCTTTGATCAGTTTCACGGTGCGCCACTCCAGCCCTTTCTGGAAGTCGCCGCCGGTGGCACGGACGCGGCTGGCGCGCACATAGCGTTTGGCGATATCGCGTTCGCGGCGGCTGTAGTGCGCGGTGTCGACGGTCAGGCAAAAGGCAGTATAGCCGCTTGCGACGGCGCGGCTGACGCAGTCCTCGACAAAGGCATCGCCGCCACGGACATAGAGTTGGTAGATGCGCAAGGCGCCGGGCGCGCTCTCGGCGGTCTTCTCAAGGCCAGGCTCGGACACCGAACTCAGCATGTGAGCCGCGCCAAACGTCCCGGCGCCGCGCGCCACCGCGGCGGCGGCACCGGGATCGAACAGTTCGAGCGCGCCGACCGGTGCGATCATGACCGGTAGGCGCAGCTTGCGGCCGAACGCCTCGACCGAGGCATCCACACCGGCCACATTGCGCAGCACCCGCGGCCGGAAGGCGATCTCGTCGAGCGCCATGCGGTTGCGGCGCATGGTGGTCTCGGTCTCGGCGGCGCCGATGATATAGTCCCAGGAATTCTGGTTGAGGTTGGCGCGTGCCTTGCTGATCAGTTCGTGCAGGTTCTGAAACTCTTCACCGCTGGCGCCGAGCTCAACGGCCGCCGGCGGTATGCGGGTTGCCTCGTTCATGGCCTTCTCCCCCAAAATGCTTCTTTGCTTCGCCTTGACCCTTCGGGTATCGCGTCCTGTGCTTCCGCGCCATCCTGAATATTGCTATGGCTGCTGGCTGCGGGAAATAGTGAAGCCGCGGGAAATAGCCCAAAAGTGGCTTTTGGTCTAACGGAGGAATTGCCATGAGAAAACCAGCGGTCTGGATGGCGGCGCTTGGAATAGGGGCCTTGGGCGCGAGCGCTGCCGCTGCCCAGAGCATGAGTTTGACCAGCGCCGACCTCAAGGAGGGCGCCACGATTGACAAGGAGCAGGTATTCAAGGGTTTCGGCTGCACCGGTGGTAACGTCTCTCCGGCCTTGAACTGGAGCGGCGCACCCGAGGGTACCAAGAGCTTTGCCGTCACCATGTATGATCCGGATGCGCCGACCGGCAGCGGCTGGTGGCATTGGGTGGTGTTCAATATTCCAGCCAGCACGACGTCGCTGCCGAAGGGCGCCGGCAATGTGAAGAAGAAGCTGTTGCTCAAGGGGGCGATCCAGAGCCGAACCGATTTCGGTTCCGACGGCTACGGCGGTCCATGTCCTCCGGCCGGGGACAAGCCACATCATTATCAAATCACGGTGTTCGCGGTCGACGTCATCAAGCTGCCGGATGCCGCGAACGATGCGGCTTCCGCGGCCCTCGTCGGTTTCGATCTGCATTTCCATACCCTGGCGAAAGCGACCTTGACCGGCCTCTACGGCCGCTGAGCGCGGCTACCCGGCGCGCCAGGCGTTGGCGCGATGATGGTGCGAGGTTTTGGCCATGCTGGAAGGCCGCTATTTTCACCGCTGACGATCCGGGGCGTGCTGCGCAGCCGGGTCGCGGTCCGCCCGTGCACCAATTACCGATCTGGCGCCTATCTTCGGCAGGGAAATCAAGCACAGCTATCAAGTTCCGCTGTCCGTCCATGTTCGCCGCGAGGCCGAGATCATGACCATGGCCGTCGGGCGCGAAATCCTCGATAATCCGAACTGGCCGATGGATGCGGTGGTAAAACCAGGGGTCGAAGGGCCGTTCGGCGGTGTAACGCCGCGGTTTGGCTGGTGGCTCGCGACCTCGGGCCAAGCGCGACTTCGTTACCGCGCCCTCGACTTGGCAAAACGGCCTCATTGATAACAGAAAGCTATTGTGAATCGACGAAAGGGCGCCCATTTACGGTAGTCGTGGCGGGCAACGACTGACGGCGAGAAGGTTCGCAGACCATGCGCAAGAACTACCTGTTTATCCTCGGGGCGGCCGCCGGGGCCTGCCTGACCATCCTCGTGACCGGCCCCCAGAGCGCGCAATGGGTTGCGGTCGCCAGGGCTGCCGCCGGTGCCAACACCTATTCGGATCTGAACCTGTTTGGCGAAGTGTTCGAGCGGGTCAGGGCTGATTATGTGGAGAAGCCCGATGACACCAAGCTGATCGAAGGTGCGATCAATGGCATGGTCACCGGCCTCGACCCGCATTCACGCTACATGAATGACAAGGCCTGGCATGACATGCAGGAGACCACCCATGGCGAATTCGGCGGCCTTGGCATCGAGGTCACGATGGAGGACGGCCTCGTCAAGGTGGTTGCGCCAATGGACGAAACGCCAGCGGCCAAGGCCGGCATTCTGTCGGGCGACCTGATTACCGAGATCGATGATGAGGCGGTACAGGGGCTTACGCTCGAGCAGGCCGTGAACAAGATGAAGGGGCCGGTGAATACTTCAACCCGGCTCAAAATCGTCCGCAAGGGCGTGCAGCAGCCGATCGAGGTGAAGATCGAGCGCGAAATTATCAGGGTGCGCCCGGTCACCTACCACACCGACGGCGGCGACATCGGCTACATCCGGATCGCCTCGTTCAACGAACAGACCACCGACGGATTGAACAAGGCGATCCGCGAAATATCGAAGCAGATCCCGTCGGACAAGCTCGCGGGCTATGTCGTCGACCTGCGCAACAACCCCGGCGGATTGCTCGATCAGGCGGTCTCGGTGTCATCGGCGTTCATGGATCGAGGCGAGGTGGTTTCGACCCGAGGCCGCAACCCTGAGGAAACCCAGCGGTTCACCGCGCGGGGCGGAGATCTGACCAAGGGCAAGCCACTCGTCGTGCTGATCAACGGCGGCTCGGCATCTGCGTCGGAGATCGTGGCCGGCGCATTGCACGATCACAAGCGCGCCACCCTGATCGGAACGCGCTCCTTCGGCAAGGGTTCGGTGCAGACAATTATCCCGCTCGGCGTCGGCAATGGTGCTTTGGCGCTGACCACGGCGCGCTATTTTACGCCGTCAGGTCATTCGATCCAGGCGCTCGGCATCAAGCCGGATATCGAGGTGCTGCAGGATGTGCCCGAGGCGCTGAAAGGTCGGATGGAACTGCAGGGAGAAGCCTCCATGCGTGGACATCTCGCCGCCGAAGGCGCCGAGCAGACCGGCTCGCAATCCTATGTGCCGCCGGACGAAAAGAACGACAAGGCGCTTGCCGCGGCCTACAGTCTGCTGCGCGGCGTGACCGTGAATGCGGGGGTGCCCTCAACCCCCAAGGCGGCGGTTCCGAACTGAGGGGGATCGCGAGCCTTCTGGCATCACCTCAAGCGGGGCGGCGAAAAGCCGCTCCGCTTTTTTATTTTAAAAGCTATCAGCCTATTCCGGCGAAATTGAATTTGCGGCGCGATAGTGTCCGGACTTGCCGCCCTTTTTTTCAACCAGGTGCACGCCTTCGATGCGGACGCCGCGTTCCACCGCCTTGATCATGTCGTAGATCGTGAGACATGCGATCGACACCGCCGTCAGCGCCTCCATCTCGACACCGGTCGGGCCTGTCACCTTCACCGTGGCACGTACGACGCAGCCAGGCATTTTGACGTCGGGCGTAATGTCGAGCGTTACTTTCGACAGCGCCAGCGGATGGCACAGCGGGATCAGGTCCGACGTCCTCTTGGCCGCCATGATGCCCGCTATGCGGGCGGTCCCGAGCACGTCGCCCTTTTTGGCATTGCCCGACACGATCAGTCGCAGCGTCGCCGCGCTCATGACGACGCGGGCTTCCGCGACAGCGAGCCGCTCGGTGGCGGCTTTGGCCGAAACGTCGACCATCCGCGCTTCACCGGTGCCGTCGATATGGCTGAGGACGGGTTTCTTGCTGGATGATTTTGGCGCCATGATTTAAACCGTGCCGGTCGCAGCGACCGTGTCGGATCGCGCGAGCAGCGCCCGGGTTGCCGCCGCCACGTCGGGCTGGCGCATCAGGCTTTCGCCGACCAGGAAGGTCGAGATCCCGACCCGCGCCAGCCGCGCCAGATCGGCGGGGCTGAAAATGCCGCTCTCCCCGACCATCAGGCGATCCCTTGGGATCAACGGCGCCAAGGCCTCACTGGTCGAAAGCGTGGTCTCGAAGCTGCGCAGGTTGCGGTTGTTGACCCCAATCATCTCGGAGCGGAGTTTGAGCGCGCGATCGAGCTCGAAGCGTTCGTGGATCTCGATCAGCACGTCCATGCCATAGGCTATCGCTGTATCCTCGATGTCGCGGGCCGCGGCATCGTCGAGCGCGGCCATGATAATCAGGATGCAGTCCGCACCGTGGGCGCGGGCCTCGGCCACCTGATAGGGGTCATAGATGAAATCCTTTCGCAGCACCGGCAACCGAGTGGCCGCGCGCGCCGCCACCATGAAGTCAAGATGCCCCTGAAAGGACGGCGTGTCGGTCAGCACCGATAGGCACGCTGCGCCGCCGGCCTGATAGGCCATTGCGAGTGCCGGCGGATCGAAATCGGGGCGGATCAGGCCCTTCGAGGGCGAGGCCTTCTTTACCTCGGCGATCAGCGCGTATTCGTCATCGGCAAGCTTGCGGCGGATCGCTGCGACGAAGCCGCGCGGCGCGTCAGCCGCCTTGGCCCGCGCTTCGAGACTTGCGAGCGGACACGCACGCTTGGCGGCTGCGATTTCCTCGCGCTTATAGGTCTCGATCCTGGTCAAAATGTCGGACATCGGAAGGCCACTCTGGTCAGCTGTTGGAGACCGCGATCAGGCGTTTCAACCGCTGCAGCGCCGCGCCGCTGTCGAGCGATTGGGCGCCGAGCGCCACGCCTTGCCTGAGATCGCTGGCGCGGCCGGCTACGATCAGTGCCGCCGCGGCGTTCAGCAATGCGACATCGCGGAAGGCGCTCGGCACACCGTCGAGCACGCTCTGCAACGCGATCGCATTGGCGTCGGCATCGCCACCCCTGAGGGCCTCGCCTCCGACGCGCTCAAGGCCTGCTTCTTCCGGCGCTACCTCGAAACTGCGGATGGCGCCGTTCTCAAGTGACGCAACGAAGGTCGGTCCGGTCAGGGTGATTTCGTCGAGGCCGTCGGATCCGTGCACCACCCAGGCCTTGTCGGAGCCGAGGTTCTTGAGAACCTGAGCCAGCGGCAGCACCCATTGCCTGGAGAATACGCCGACCATCTGCCGCTTGACGCCGGCCGGATTGGACAACGGCCCGAGCAGATTGAAGATGGTGCGGGTTGCGAGTTCCACCCGGGTCGGGCCCACGTTTTTCATGGCGGGATGGTGCGAGGGCGCGAACATGAAGCCGATCCCGGCTTCCTCGACGCAGCGGCCGACCAGATCCGGCTTGATATCGATCCTGACCCCGAGCGCGGACAGCACATCGGCCGCGCCTGAGCGCGATGACAATGCGCGATTGCCATGCTTGGCGACCGGCACTCCGGCGCCGGCGACGATGAAGGAGGCGCAGGTCGAGACATTGACCGAGCCGGAACCGTCGCCGCCGGTGCCGACCACGTCGACGGCATCGGCGGGAGCTTCGACGCGCAGCATCTTGGCGCGCATCGCCGATACGGCGCCAGTGATCTCATCAACGGTTTCGCCGCGGACGCGCAAGGCCATCAGCAATCCACCCATCTGCGACGGGGTCGCCTCGCCGGACATCATGCTGTCGAAGGCGGATGCCGCCTCGTCGCGCGACAGCGTTGCGCCGGTCGCCACTTTTCCGATGATAGATTTGAGATCGTCCATCCCGTGCTTCCAGGCGATTATTACTGGCTGTTATTGGCGCCCGTGATCTGCGCGAAGGCTTCCTGATTGATCGAGGTGCCGATGTCGGTTTCGATTTTTGCAACGTATTCAGCGAGCTGTTCATCGGTCAGGCTGCGCTCGAGGCCCTGCTTCATTTTTTTGATCTCTTCCGAGGCCAAGTCGACCGCGGGCACGCTGACGTCGGTAACCCGAAACACGATCTGCTCCCCAGCGCCGGCGCCGGAAGCCTGTCCGACGCCATCCTTAGGGGTGCGGAACGCCGCCGCGACGGCGCTGGCAGGAAGGCCGGGCGGCGAGGCGTCGCGCTTGAAGCCGCTGACGTTATCGACTTTCAAACCGTCGCTGGAGGCCACGTCCGCGAGTTTGGCGCCCTGGTCGAGCTTCTGTACCATCTCGGTCGCCTTGGTCCTGAGCCGGTTGGCAATCTGGTCCTCGCGCCATCTGGCCTCGACCTGGTCCTTGACCTCCTCCAGGCTGCGCTCGCGCGATGGGGTAATACCAAGGACGTCGTACCAGACATAGCCACCCTGGAACGAGATCGGATCGTTGTCGACGCCGACATCGCTGTTGAAGGCTTGCGTGACGAGATCGAGGCCGCGGGGAATTTCGCTGGCCAGTTGCCCGTTGGGCTGGCGGCCGGAACGATCGACGGCGTCGACGGTCACGGCGTTGAGTCCGAGCTTCTTGGCCGCTTCAATGACGCTGGCACCACCACCGCGCTCGTCTTCCATCTTGTCGCGCAGATCGGCGACGCTCTTGCGCGCGCGTTCGATGGCTATTTCCTTCTTCAGGCTTGGGGCGACGCTCTCATAGGAGGGCTCCACTCCCGGTTCGATCTTGCCGACCTTGATCAGGGCGACGCCGAACTCGCCCTTCACCGGCTGGCTGACGCCGCCGTCGGGCAGCGAAAAGGCGACGTTGGCGATAGTCGGATCGATGATCGCCGATTTCGGGATCATGCCGAGGTCGACATCGGATGGTTTAAGGTTGCGCTCTTTGGCCAGATCATCGAACGAGAGTCCGGCACTGATGCGATTGCGCGCGGCAGTGGCTTCCTCCTCGCTAGGGAATACGATCTGGGATACTTCGCGCTTTTCGGGCGTTCCGAGCTTGTCACGGCGCTGCTCGTATAGCTTTCTGGCGTCCTCGTCGGAGACATCGGACCATTTCCCGATTTCCTCCGGGGTAACTGCGACAAAGACTATCTTTCGATATTCGGGGGCGCGGAACTGGGTCTTGTGATCATCAAAATAGGCCGCCAGCGCCTCCGGCGAGGGCGGCTCGATCGTTCCGGCTTGAGCGGCGTCCAGTTTGACAAATTCGACCGAGCGCTGTTCGTTCTGGTAGCGGCTGAGCGCCTCGATCATCAGTTTCGGCGGTTCCACGCCGGCCGATATGGCGCCGGCGATCTGGCTCCGCAGCGACACCTTGCGCTGGTCGGCGATGTAACGCTGTTCGGTAAAACCGAATTGCCGAATCGTGGCCTGGAACCGCGCCGGATCGAAGGCCCCGTTGGCGCCCTTGAAATTGGGATCGTTGAAAATCACCCGCATGGTCTCGGCATCGGATTGCCCAAGCCCGAGCCGCCGCGCTTCTTCGTCGAGCGCTGCCTCGGCAATGGTTTGCTGCAGCACTTGGCGGTCGAGACCGAAGGCGCGGGCCTGATCCGGGGTCAGCGGGCGACCGAACTGGCGGCCGATCTGCTGCAGCCTATCGGTGTAGAGCTGGCGAAACTCGTTGATCGAAATCTCGGTATGGCCAATCGTGGCAAGGGTCGACTGACCGAAACCCCGGAAGATGTCCGCGATGCCCCAGATCCCGAAGCTGACGATCAACGCCCCCATGGCTAAGCCCATGATGGTTTTGCCGAGCCGCGTTGATGAGGCGTTCCGCATTCCTCGAAGCATGATTCCAACTTGTTGGCAGGAGGGGTTCGGGTCGTGCCCAAGACGAATTCGGCATCGAATTCCGTTGCAGGGCGTCACCGGGTTGATAAAGCATCATAAAGTGGCAGCCGCTCCGTCGCAACCTCAGCGCCAAGGCGGATTGGGGCCTGTCAGCATGGTATGACAGGCCTTGAACGGCGCGGCACTGGCTACGGCAGCCTCTGGAACTGGCCGCCGCGCTCTGCTAGCCCATCGGTCAGTAAACGCTTTGCAGGAATTCAGATATGACCGACGCCATCCGGCCGCTGATCGCCGGCAACTGGAAGATGAACGGTCTCAAGGCCTCCGTAGCCGAATTCGAGGCCATGCTGGCCGGCGCATCCGCTGTATCCGATAAAGCCGATCTGCTGGTTTGCCCTCCGGCGACCCTGATCGCCGCCTTTGCTGACAAGGCGCGGACCTCAGGCAAGCTCACGGTCGGGGCCCAGGATTGCCATCCGAAGGCGTCGGGCGCCCATACCGGCGATATTTCGGCGGAAATGCTGGCGGATGCCGGCGCCCGCGCCGTCATCGTCGGCCATTCCGAGCGGCGCGCCGATCACGGCGAAAGCGATGGGCTGGTGCGTCAGAAGGCCCAAGCCGCCTGGCGCGCCGGCCTCACCGCCATTGTCTGCATCGGCGAAACCCTGCAGCAGCGCGATGCCGGGCAAACCCTCAACACCTGCCGGGGCCAGCTTACGCACTCGCTGCCGGATCAGGCCACGGCGGACAATCTGGTAGTGGCTTATGAGCCGATCTGGGCGATCGGCACCGGTCTCACCCCCACCGCTGGAGATGTTGAGCAAATTCATGCGTTTATCAGGGAGCTTCTGATCGCGCGATGCGGTGGCGCGGGCGCCCGGATGCGGATCCTTTATGGCGGCTCGGTGAAGCCCTCGAATGCTGGGGAATTGATGGCGGTGGCCAATGTCAACGGCGCCCTGGTCGGGGGCGCCAGTCTGAAGGCAAGCGATTTCCTTGCGATTGCCGCGGGGTGCCACTAACTAGTTCGAAATGCTGGAAAGCGCCGCTCCCGGAAGGGCGTTCGGGGGGTGACAATGCCCCGCCCGATCGTGTAACACCCGCGCGACTTCGAACCCCGCAGGCTCCAGGGCAACCGTGGCAACCCTGAGCGGCATGCGACGGAAGGTAAGAGATGCAGACTGTTGTCATCGTTGTCCATTTGATGATCGTTGCGACTCTGATCGCGACCGTGCTGCTGCAGAAATCGGAAGGCGGCGGCCTCGGCATGGGCGGCGGCGCCGGTTTCATGTCGAGCCGCGGCACGGCCAATTTGCTGACCCGAACGACGGCGGTGCTGGCAGTCGGTTTCTTTGCCACCAGTCTGTTCTTGTCCTGGCTCGCCACCTATGACCGCAAACCGAGTTCGCTCATCGGTGTACCCGCTTCGCAGTCGCAGCCGGCCGGTGCGGCAGCGCCGGTATCCCCGCCGACCAGCGGGGGTATCCTGGATTCGCTGAAGAAGGCGGACGAGCCGCAGAACAGCCCGCCGGCACCAGCCGTTCCGCAGGCCCCGAGTTCTCAATAACGCAGGCTAGCCATGCAGCCGGCGGCCTCCCATGCGGTGTCAAGAACTGCCGTCAAATCTCTGATAATCAAGAAGAACTAGCGCCACCCACAGCCCGGTGGAAGGTTCCTTGCGGGCATCCGATTAGCTTTGGCGAATCACGCTGCTAGCCTTAAAGGTTAAGTCCCATGGCGCGGTACATCTTCATCACCGGCGGCGTGGTTTCTTCGCTCGGAAAGGGTCTGGCTTCGGCGGCGCTCGGCGCCCTGTTGCAGGCGCGTGGCTACAAGGTCCGGCTGCGCAAACTCGATCCCTATCTCAACCTCGATCCCGGAACGATGTCGCCGTACCAGCACGGCGAAGTTTTCGTGACCGACGATGGCGCCGAGACCGATCTCGACCTCGGCCATTACGAGCGCTTTACCGGGCGTCCCGCCACCAAGGCCGATAACATCACGACCGGGCGGATCTACCAGGATATTCTCACCAAGGAGCGGCGCGGCGACTATCTCGGTGCGACCATCCAGGTGATCCCTCACGTCACCAACGCCATCAAGGATTTCATTCTCGACAGCAACGACGGGTTCGATTTCGTGCTGTGCGAGATCGGCGGCACCGTTGGCGACATCGAGGGCCTGCCATTCTTCGAGGCGATCCGCCAGATCAAGAACGATCTGCCGCGCGAGCACGCGATCTACATTCATCTGACCTTGCTGCCCTTCATCCCCAGCGCCGGCGAGTTGAAGACCAAGCCAACCCAGCATTCTGTCAAGGAGCTTCGCTCGATCGGCATCCAGCCGGATATTCTGTTGTGCCGAACCGATCGCCCGATCCCGCGTGAAGAACGGCGAAAGCTCGGCCTGTTCTGCAATGTGCGCGAAAGTGCCGTGATCGAGGCGCGCGACGTCGACAACATCTATGCGGTGCCGGAGGCCTATCATGCCGCCGGCCTCGACGACGAGGTATTGGCGGCGTTCGGCATCGTGCCGGCGATGCCGCCGGCGCTGCAAAGCTGGCATCTGATCAACGAGCGCGTGCGCAATCCGGAAGGCGACGTCACCATTGCCATCGTCGGCAAATACACCGGCATGAAGGATGCCTATAAATCGCTGATCGAGGCGTTGTCGCACGGCGGCATCGCCAACAAGGTCAGGGTCAATCTCGACTGGATCGAGAGCGAGGTGTTCGAGCATGAGGACCCGGCGCCGTTTCTCGAACACGTCAACGGCATTCTGGTGCCCGGCGGCTTCGGCCAGCGCGGGGCGGAAGGCAAGATCCGCGCAGCCCAGTTCGCCAGGGAGCGCGACGTGCCCTATTTCGGCATCTGCTTCGGGATGCAGATGGCGGTGATCGAGGCGGCGCGCAATCTCTGCGGCATCGAGGCGGCCAATTCAAGCGAGTTCGGTCCGACGCCCGAACCGGTGGTCGGTCTGATGACGGAGTGGCTGCGCGGCAATGAGCTGGAAAAGCGTTCGAAGTCCGGCGATCTCGGTGGCACCATGCGGCTTGGGGCCTATCCTGCGATCCTCAAGCGCGGCAGCCGGGTATCCCGGATCTATGGCGGCGCCACGGAAATCTCCGAGCGCCATCGCCACCGCTACGAGGTCAACACTGCCTATAAGGACCGCCTGGAGCAGCACGGACTGCAGTTTTCGGGGCTGTCACCCGATGGCGTGCTGCCGGAGATCGTGGAATATGAGGATCACCCCTGGTTCATCGGGGTGCAATTCCATCCCGAACTGAAATCGCGCCCATTCGAGCCGCATCCGTTGTTCGCGTCTTTCATCGAGGCGGCGATGGCGCAGTCGCGACTGGTGTAAGGGCGGCCAATCCTGCGACAAACCGCCGAAACCGCCCCGGTATCCAAGCACCGTCATCGAAATGCCTCGCGGGCCGGTTGGGAAAGGCACTGCTGGCGAACGACCGCTCACTTACTTTTGCCTCCGTTAGAGAAATAGAAATAACGGGGTGTGAGATTGCGCCTGGGCTTGGAGAGTACGGCGTCGATGTCCCAGGTGCAGGTTTTATCTCGCAAGCAGGCTGAAGCCATCTTGATGGCCTGCTTTCTGATTCGGGCCTGCGATGCCACGGTCAAATCTGGCACGGCAGGTCTGGACGTTCGGTCCGATGCGTCCGGCGAAACAGGCCGAAGCAGTCATTCGGAATCCCGGCGACCATTTCAATCACTGTAAAGGCCGCGATCGCCTCGTCAGCGAGCGGGTGCGGCTCCAGAATTCGCACCGCATCGATCCGGCTGCCAGCCAAGGGTCCGATCGTCCGGTCATGCGTATGGCGCCGCCAGATGTGCAGCGCGGCACCAAGACAGCCCCGCGATCACCCGCTATAAGCGCTGCGCAAGAACAGGAGGAAGCCATGATTTACGAAACGCGGGTTTATCGCTGCCTGCCGGGCCGCCTGCCGGCGCTGCTCAAGCGCTTCGAGACCATCACGCTGAAACTCTGGGAGGGTCACGGCATCAAGCCGGTCGGCTTCTTCACCACGCTGGTCGGCGAATCCAACCAGGAGCTGACCTACATTCTGGCGTGGGAATCGCTCGCCGACCGCGACAAGAAATGGAATGCCTTTGCGACCGATCCGGAGTGGCTCGCGGCACGCGCCAAGACCGAGGAGGACGGCCAGATCGTCGGCAACATCGCCAACCAACTGCTGGTGCCGACCGCCTTCTCTGCGATGAAATAGCGCGTGGTCATCGTCGCTGCAAAAAGGATGATGCCGTGAACGCCAACCCATCAGCTGCGCCGATCGTCACGGCAGGCGATGTCGCCTTCGGCAACGCCTTGCCGCTCTCGATCATTGCCGGCCCGTGCCAGCTCGAGAGTCGTGCGCATGCGCTCGAAGTGGCCTCCGCGCTGAAGGAAATCGCGTCGCGACTGAAGATCGGGCTGGTCTACAAGACCTCGTTTGACAAGGCCAATCGCACCAGCGCTGCCGCGGCGCGCGGCATCGGGCTGATGCAGGCCTTGCCGATCTTTGCCGAGATCAGTTCGAAGCTGGGCTTGCCGGTGCTGACCGACGTCCATGAACTGGCGCAATGCACCGAGGTGGCGCAGGCCGTCGACGTCTTGCAGATCCCGGCCTTTCTGTGCCGGCAGACCGATCTGCTGCTGGCGGCGGCCGCGACCGGCAAGGTCGTCAATGTCAAGAAGGGTCAATTCCTGGCGCCCTGGGACATGGCCAATGTCGTCGCCAAGATCACTGGTGCCGGCAATCCCAACGTGCTGGTCACCGAGCGCGGGGTATCGTTCGGCTACAACACGCTGGTATCGGACATGCGCGCGCTGCCGATCATGGCGCGCACGGGAGCGCCTGTCATCTTCGACGCCACCCATTCGGTGCAGCAGCCGGGCGGCAAGGGCACGTCCTCCGGCGGCGAGCGCGAATTTGTCCCGGTGCTGGCGCGCGCCGCGGTTGCCGTCGGGGTCGCGGGGGTCTTTATCGAAACCCATCCCGATCCCGATCATGCGCCATCGGATGGTCCCAACATGGTGCCGTTGCGCGAATTCGAAGGATTGCTGCGCACCCTGATGACGTTCGACGCCTTGGCCAAAAATCTCGATAAGAACGCAGCGCGCTGATGCTGCAAGCTAGCGTGCGGTCGCATCGACGCTTGCCGCCTGTGCTCAACATCATCGCGCTGACGACCTTTGCAGCGAGCCTGTCGGCGCGCGCGCTCGATCCGGTCCTGCCGCATGTCGCCGACGAATTCGGCGTCAGCATCGCGGCGGCGGCGAGTTTCGCGGCGGTGTTTGCCTTTACCTTCGCGATCGTGCAGCCGGTGCTGGGCGCGGCGGCCGATCTGTTCGGCAAGGCGCGGCTGATGATTGTGTGTCTGGTACTGCTCGGGGTCGCGAGCCTCCTGGGCGCGCTGTCGACCTCGTTTTCGCTGTTGTTTGCAACCCGGATCCTCGCCGGCATCGGCTCGGGCGGCGTCTTTCCAATCGCGCTCAGCCTGACCAGCGATCTGGTGGGGCCCGAGTACCGGCAGGTTGCAATTGGCCGAACCCTGGCCGGCTCGATGACCGGCAATCTGTTGGGAGCGTCGGCCTCGGGCCTGATCGGCGATTTCCTGGGCTGGCGTGGCGTGCTCGCCGTGCTCGGCCTTCTGGTGATGGTGGCCTCGGTCGCGGTGACCTGGGGTTTTCGCGGCGCGGCGCTGCAACGGAACGCCGGGAAGATGGACTTCGCCATGCTCAGGCAGGGCTATCGCACCATCTTCAGAAATCCGAACGCGCTGTGTTATGCCGCGGTGTTCATCGAAGGCTGCTGCGTGCTTGGCCTGTTTCCCTATATCGCAAAATTTCTGTTCGATATCGGCGAAACCAGCCTGACCATCGCGGGCCTTGTCATTGCGGGATTTGCGGTCGGAGGATTGTTCTACACGCTCTCGGTTTCGCGGTTCCTGCCGCGGCTTGGGGTCGGCGGCATGATGATCGCCGGCGCCTCGCTGGTTGGGCTGCAGCTTGCCGTGACCGCGCTCAGCCCGGGTTGGAAGGTCCAGCTGCTCAGCCTGTTGTTCATGGGTTGGGGCTTCTACATGATCCACGGCTGCCTGCAGGTCTTTGCCAGCGAATTGTCGGTGGAAGCCCGTGCCACCGCGCTCTCGCTGCACTCGTTCTTCTTTTTCATGGGCCAGACCGTCGGACCCGTCGCCTACGGCTTCGGCATCGAGAACATCGGCAAGGTCCCGACCCTGTTGACAAGCGCGGCAATCATCACTGCGCTCGGGTTGGCCTGCGCGCGCCTGTTGCATCAAGCTCCGCCGGCGGATGCGGGGACGGCATAGGCCGCATTCCCATCGTCAGCGATCGGCCGGCGGCGGCTTTGCCGAGGCGCCCTCAATCCATCTGCACCACGCGAAGATTATTGGTGGTGCCGGCCTCGCCAAAGGGGATTCCGGCGACCACCACGATGAAATCCGTCCGCTTTGCAAATTCCTCGGTCCGCGCCGTCCGGGTCGCGCGATCGACCATCTCCTCATAGGAGTTGACGTCCTTCGACAGGACGCTGTGTGCTCCCCACAACAGGCACAGCTGCCGCGACACGCGCGGGTCCGGCGTCACCGCCAGGATCGACACTTTCGGTCGTTTGCGGGCGATGCGGGCGGCCGTCGTGCCGCTGGATGTGAAGGCCACGATGGCCGAGGCGTCAATGGCTACCGCCAGATCGGCCGCGGCCGCGGCAACGGCGTGCGGCGCGGTTTCCTCTTCGCCCGGCTGCGAGGCATCGATGAGCGAACGGTACATCTTGTGGCGCTCGGTGCTCTCGATGATGCGGCTCATCATGGCCACGGCCTCGCGCGGATATTGGCCGCTCGCCGATTCCGCGGACAGCATCACCGCGTCGGCCCCGTCATAGATGGCGGTGGCGACATCGGAGGCTTCGGCGCGGGTCGGAGTCGGCGCCGCGACCATCGAGTCCAGCATCTGGGTCGCGACAATCACGGGCTTGCCGACCAGGCGGCAGCAGCGGATCAATTCCTTCTGCCGGCCGGGCACGTCTTCGGGCGGGATCTCCACACCGAGATCGCCGCGAGCGACCATGACCGCATCCGAGAGGCGGACAATGTCATCGATCTGCTCGAGCGCTGCGGGTTTTTCAATCTTGGCCATGACGCCGGCACGATCACGGATCAGCCCGCGAGCCTCGATGACATCGGAGGCCTTCTGGACAAAGGAAAGGGCCACCCAATCGACCCCCAGTTCCAGACCGAACGCGAGATCGGCGCGGTCCTTGGCGGTGAGCGGGGAGAGATTCAACACCGCCGTGGGGACATTGACGCCTTTGCGGTTCGAGATGATGCCGCCGGTGATGACTTTGGCATCGATAAATTCCGGACCGAGCCCGGTCACGCGAACGCGGATCCGCCCATCGTCGATCAGGAGATCGTCGCCCGGCGCGACCGCGTCGAAAATCTCAGGATGCGGCAGCGGGATCGCCATCTTGTCGCCCTCCGATCCCGACAGCACAAAGCGCACGTGCTCTCCGGCGACGGTCGTGATCTTTCCGTCCCTGATGGTTCCGACCCGGATCTTTGGCCCTTGCAAGTCCTGCAGGATGCCGATCGGGCGCGCGACCTTCAGTTCCAGCGCGCGTATCGCGGCATGCACTTTGGCGTGATCCTGATGGGTGCCGTGACTGAAGTTCAGCCGAAAGGTGTCGACGCCGGCGAGGAAGAGCGCTTCCAGCATGTCCGGCGATCCACAGGCCGGACCAACTGTCGCAACGATTTTTGCCCGGCGATTGCGGCGCATGGTTCAATCGGCCTTTCGGCCGCCTCTGGTGATCCGAACGGCTCAGATATCGCCGACCCCCGGGGTACCCATGGATCGCTCGCGAATCAGTCGTCGATTGGCTTGAAGAAACGATAGCTTCTGTGTGCGACAAGATAGCGGTGAGCGTCCAGCCGGTTGACGCGCGCTCGCGCAATCGTGTCTGACCTGACGGGCGGCGCCGCGCGGTCTCGGAAAGTCCCCGTCAAGGCATTTCGCGGGAACATCGGGGATGGCAGAATTCGAGCTGCCGCTCCTGCAGAGATCACGCCGCCGCCGGCGGATCCTGCAGCGCTCCACGGAAGAAGGCGATCACCTCATCGACCGCGGCGCGGGTGGGTTCGCCGGGTGCGTCGATGAGGTCTCCGGTCAAGACCGAATGCGGCGGTTTGCCGTGTGCCTTGAGGCCTTTGGGATTGCCGGCACTGTCGGGCAGTTCGGTGCCCGCGAAGGCCGCGCCGAAGACGGTGCGCAAAGTCTCAAAACGCTGCGCCTGGCAGATCGTGTCGCCTTCGAACCGATAGCCGCGCAGCGCAAATCCCTGGCGGCTGCGAGCCTGAACGTAAGCCAGATCGGCGGGCGCGATATCGAGCGCAGCTGGCTTCAAAGCCGGCAGCCCCGGCTGCGACAGCACCGAGGCCAGTACCACCGGGTCAAGTGCCATGGAAAGCGCAAAGCCGCCGGTCAGGCACATGCCGATGGCGCCGACGCCGCGGCCGCCGCATTCGTCATGGGCCAGCCGGGCCAGCGCGCGCAGCCAGTCCGTGACCGGACTGGAGCGGTTGGCCCGAAGCAAGGTGAACTCGCGCGAAACGCACAAGCCAAGCATCCGCGTCCGCGTGATCTTCTCGGCATTGCCGGCATCGGGCGTGCCGAACAGGATCGGCGCGTAGACCCGAAAGCCGGCATCCCTCAGCCAGCGGCAGAACCGCGCCAGCGTCGGCGTGAAGCCATAGATCTCATGCATGACGATGACCGCCGGGCCCGCAGTCCCCGTCAGCAGCACCGGCTTGATCTTGCCCAATAGCGAAATGTCGCGTCTGGAGAAGTCGGCGATATCAGTATCTGTCTGCATGTGCGCCCGATCCGAACCAGTCCCTGTTTCGCCGTTTCATCCCCGGCCGCGATAGGGCGCTACCCCCTGATCCGGAATCCACAGCCCCTTCGGCAATCTCCCGGTCTGCCAGAACACATCGATTGGAATGCCGCCGCGCGGATACCAGTAGCCACCGATGCGCAGCCATTTCGGCCTGATTTCGCCGGCGATGCGCTTGCCGATGGCGACCGTGCAGTCCTCGTGGAAAGCGCCGTGATTGCGGAAGCTCGCGACATAGAGTTTCAGGGATTTTGACTCCAATAGCCACTGGCCGGGCACATAGTCGATCACGAGGTGGGCGAAATCCGGCTGGCCCGTCACAGGACACAGCGAAGTGAATTCAGGCGCGGTGAAGCGCACCAGATAGTTGGTGTCGTTCTGCGGATTGGGAACCCGATCGAGTTGGGCCTGATCCGGCGTGGCCGGCCATTTCACCGCGCGGCCGAGCTGCAATTCCCTGGACTTGGACGATTTGTCAGGCGCTTTCGACATCAGGCTGTCTCCGTTGACGCGTTATTAGACAATTCGTCCATCGGCGTCACGGGCAGCGCGCCCTTTTCCGCACTCCTGGCTTGCTGTAGAAGCAGGGCATCGCCTTCCAATCCCGGCATTTTCGAAAGAGGCCCCCATGACCGCCATCGTCGACATCATCGGCCGCGAGATTCTCGACAGCCGCGGCAATCCCACCGTCGAGGTCGATGTGATGCTGGAAGACGGCTCGATGGGGCGGGCGGCGGTGCCCTCGGGTGCCTCCACCGGCGCGCACGAAGCCGTCGAGCTGCGCGACGGCGACAAGACGCGCTATCTCGGCAAGGGCGTGCTGAAGGCCGTGGATGCGGTGAATGGCGAGATCTTCGAGGCCTTGAACGACATGGCCGCCGAGCAGCAGGTCCAGATCGACCAGATCATGATCGATCTCGACGGCACCGAAAACAAGAGCCGGCTCGGCGCCAACGCCATCCTTGGCGTCTCGCTCGCCTGCGCCAAAGCGGCGGCACAGTCCGGCGACATGCCGCTCTATCGCTATGTCGGGGGCACCTCGGCGCGGACGCTGCCGGTGCCGATGATGAACATCATCAATGGCGGGGTGCACGCCGACAACCCGATCGATTTTCAGGAATTCATGATCCTGCCCATTGGCGCGGCCACCTTTGCCGAGGCCCTGCGCTGCGGTTCGGAAATCTTCCACACCCTGAAAGGGGAACTGAAGAAGGCCGGGCACAATACCAATGTCGGCGACGAGGGTGGTTTTGCACCGAATCTACCGTCGGCGGATGCCGCGCTGGAATTCATCATGGCTGCGATCGGCAAGGCCGGTTACAAGGCTGGCCTCGACGTCGCGCTGGCGGTGGATTGCGCGGCGACCGAATTCTTCAAGGACGGCCAATACGTCTATGGCGGCGAGAACAAGACCCGATCGCGTTCGGAACAGGCGCAATATCTCGCCGACCTGGCGGCGCGCTATCCCATCGTCTCGATCGAGGACGGCATGTCGGAAGACGACATGGATGGCTGGAAGGAACTCACCGACCTGATCGGCGGCAAGATTCAGCTGGTGGGTGACGACGTGTTCGTCACCAACGTCACCCGCCTGGCCGACGGCATCAGGAACGGCCGCGCCAACTCCATCCTGGTCAAGGTCAACCAGATCGGCACGCTGACGGAGACCTTGAGCGCGGTCGAGATGGCCTACAAGGCCGGCTACACCGTGGTGATGTCGCATCGTTCTGGCGAGACCGAGGATTCCACCATCGCCGATCTCGCCGTCGCCACCAATTGCGGCCAGATCAAAACCGGATCGTTGGCGCGTTCGGACCGTATTGCGAAATACAACCAGTTGCTGCGGATCGAGCAGGAACTTGGAAGCCAGGCGAGATATGCCGGGAAAGCGGCGCTGAAGGCGCTGGGCTAGGACGCGATTGCTTCACAGCATCAAAATATACGGGAGAGCACGATGGGGATCGACGTCAAGAGCGGGCTGCAGCTGCGCTCGCTGATCAAGAGTAGCGGCGAGCTCGAGATCTCGCTTACGAGTGTTCCGATCCCCGAGCCGGCTGAAAATGAAGTCGTGGTCCGTGTCGAGGCGGCGCCGATCAATCCGTCGGATCTGGGTCTTTTGGTCGGCGCCGCCGACATGACAACCGCGAGGGCATCTGGAACGAGGGACATGCCGATCGTCACGGCCACGGTACCGCAGGCGGCGATGAAGGCGATGGCGGGCCGGCTCGATCAATCCATGCCGGTCGGCAACGAGGGAGCCGGGGTGGTGATCGCTACTGGATCGTCGGAGGCGGCCAGGGCGCTGATGGGAAAGACCGTCGGCATGATCGGCGGCGCCATGTATTCGCAGTACCGCTGCCTGAAGGTGGGCGAATGCATGCCGCTGCCGGACGGTACCACGCCTGCCGAGGGCGCTTCCATTTTCGTCAATCCGCTGACCGCGCTCGGCATGGTGGAAACCATGCAGCGGGAAGGCCACAAGGCGCTCGTGCATACGGCGGCCGCCTCCAATCTCGGCCAGATGCTGAACAAGATCTGCCTCAAGGACAGCATCGGTCTCGTCAACATCGTGCGCAGCGCCGAGCAGGCCGAGATCCTGCGCAAGATCGGCGCCAAGCATATCGTCGATTCCACCACGGCGACCTTCATGGACGACCTCACCCAGGCGCTGGTCGAAACCGGCGCGACGCTTGCCTTCGACGCCATCGGCGGCGGCCGGCTGGCGGGGCAGATTCTCACTTGCATGGAGAACGCCATCAACAAATCAGCGAAGGTTTACAGCCGCTACGGATCGAACGTTCATAAGCAGGTTTATGTTTATGGCGGACTTGATCCGCGACCGATCGAACTGGTCAGGTCTTTCGGCATGATGTGGGGCGTGGGCGGCTGGCTGTTGTTTCCGTTCCTGCAGAAGATCGGCGCCGCCGATGGCGCCAGGCTGCGGGCGCGGGTCATCGGCGAACTCAGGACGACCTTTGCAAGCCATTACACCCAGGTGGTCTCGCTGCAGGAGGCTTTGCAGTTGGAGCACATCGCCGTCTACAACAAGCGCGCCACCGGCGAGAAATATCTGATCAATCCGAACAAGAAATGAAGGTCACGTCAGGCTTGAATCGCCCCGATATCTGCGCGAGCATCTGGCTGGAAAAACGCCTGCCGTAAAGGCGGCACCAACGAAGGGGGAATAGCACCATGATCGAACTGAGCCGCCGCCAACTCTTGACCGGGGCTGCCGCCGTCGGCGCGGCAGCCGCCCTGACGCCGATGGGAGCCAAGAGCGGGCGCGCCGCGGTGCCGCCTGCCGGCGCCCAGGCGCCGGGTTTTTATCGCTACAAGGTCGGGTCTTATGAATGCACCTCGATCAATGATGGGGCGCTTTCCTTTCCACTGCCCGATACCTTCGTGACCAATGTCCCGAAAGCAGAGGCGCTTGCCGCCGCGGCGGCCGCCTATATGCCCAAGGGCATGATAACGGTGCCGTTCAACCCGCAGCTGATCAATACCGGCAGCAAGCTGGTGCTGATCGACAGTGGCATGGGCGTCGCCAGCTTTGAGGCGACCAAGGGCGCTGTCGGGCGCACGCTGCAGAACCTGGCCGCCGCCGGCATCGATCCCGCCAGCATCGACGTCGTGCTGATTTCCCATCTGCACCCCGACCATGCCAACGGGATCCGCGCCGCCGACGGTGCGCTGGCCTTCCCGAACGCCGAGATCATGGTGCCGGCGAAGGATTGGGAATTCTGGACCAGTGACGAGAATTCCGCCAAGGCGCAGTCCAGCGAAATGATGAAGAACTACTTCGCCAATGTGAAAAAGACCTTCGCCGGCATCGAGTCCAAGGTGACAAAGTACGACTGGGGCAAGGAAGTCGCCCCCGGCATCACCTCGATCGCGGCGCCCGGCCACACGCCCGGCCATACCGCCTTCGCGGTCGCCTCGGGGGATTCGAAAGTTCTGATCCAGTCGGACGTCACCAACATTCCCGAGTTCTTCCTGCGCAACCCCGACTGGCATGTGGCCTACGACGTGGACCCCGACCAGGCCCAGATTACCCGGCACAAATTCTACGACATGGCCGCAGCCGAGAAGGCGACGGTGATTGGCTTCCACTTCACCTTCCCCTCGATCGGCCATGTCGAGAAGGACGGCAACAAGTATCGGCTGGTGCCGATGGCCTGGAATCCGGTGATTTGAGCATCCGGAAGTTGGCACGGCACAACGAGCGGCTTTTTCTACCCTAGGCGCTGTCCTGCCGCTGGCGCCGGGGCTGGTCGCAGCCCACCGGATCGGCTGTGAGGAGATGGGCCGTGGCCTGTTCAGGGACTGTTTCGGCACTGTTTCGGACCCCTTCGAAACAATGCCGAAACAATCACGAGCGAAACAACCGAAACAACGCGAAACAGCCCATGAAACAAGGCGAAACAACCCCGAAACAGTCGGACTTTCACGACCGAAACAATCGAAACAGCCCTCTATAGGGTGGCGAAATTGTTTCGCCCACCGCTGGCCCGCTCACCCGGCCGACACAGCCCAACCGGCCCGCCTTCGGCTCCGCCGGTTTGGCCGTTTCGTCCGGCTCGCGGACCGCCGGCGGATGCCTGAGGGCCGCCAGCAGCCGGCCAAAATTCGGGCAATCCATGCACTTGCATCTTTCGTCGGGGTCACTAGGTTGGGCGCGAAACTGATCCGGCGCATCACTTGTGAGAAGGACATCCCATGGCCGATTCCCATCCGATTGCCACCATCGTTGGCAGTCTTCGCAAAGAGAGCTTTTCTCTGAAGATCGCTCATGCGCTGGCCAAATTGGCGCCGCCCACGCTGCAGCTCCAGATCGTCACGCTTCATGATATTTCGTTTTTCAACCAGGATCTTGAAGCAGCACCCCCGGCCGACTGGCTGAAGTTTCGGGAGACGTTGCAAAAGTCCAGCGGGGTGATCTTCGTGGCCCCCGAATATAACCGGTCAATCCCGGGCGTGCTGAAGAACGCCATCGACGTCGGCTCCAGGCCCTATGGCAAAAGCTCGTTTAATGGCAAGCCCACCGGCATT
>Ga0182012_10000299_pt1 | contig 57028 bp, 42 predicted proteins | sample 612S2SmetaG_FD_120486 | JGI IMG/M metagenome (GOLD analysis project Ga0182012, IMG submission 120486) | Permafrost microbial communities from Stordalen Mire, Sweden - 612S2S metaG | ecosystem: Environmental > Terrestrial > Soil > Wetlands > Permafrost | place: Sweden: Stordalen | collected... | reverse complement strand
GTGGACGGCGACATGAAGCGCGTCAATATGCCGGCGCTGGTGCATAAGGAAGTGCACAGCATGGTGTACGACATCATGAATGACAAGCAGCGCAAAGCCTTCGAAGAGTTCTTCGAGACCGACTTTTCGTTCGAAATTCCGAAGTTGGCGCGGTTCCGCGTCAATGCGTTCAACCAAAATCGCGGCGCCGGCGCGGTATTTCGCAACATTCCCTCGACCATCCTGTCGCTCGACGAGTTGAACGCGCCGAAGACCTTCAAGGACCTGTGCATGCTGCCCCGCGGGCTGGTGCTGGTCACCGGACCCACCGGCTCGGGCAAGTCGACGACGCTTGCGGGCATGGTGAACCATTGCAATGACAACCGCCCGGATCACATCATCACCATCGAGGATCCGATCGAGTTCGTGCACGAAAGCAAGCGCTGCCTGGTAAATCAGCGCGAAGTGCATCGCGACACGCTCGGATTCACCGAGGCACTGCGCTCGGCGCTGCGCGAAGACCCGGACATCGTCCTGGTGGGCGAAATGCGGGATCTCGAGACCATCCGCCTGGCATTGACCGCCGCCGAAACCGGCCACTTGGTGTTCGGCACGCTGCACACGAGTTCGGCGGCCAAGACCATCGATCGCATCGTGGACGTGTTCCCGGCCTCCGAAAAGGACATGGTGCGCGCCATGATGTCGGAGAGCCTGCGGGCGGTGATCTCCCAGACGCTCATGAAACGCGTGGGCGGCGGCCGTATCGCAGCGCACGAAATCATGATCGGGACGCCTGCCATCCGCAACCTCATCCGCGAGGGCAAGATCGCGCAGATGTATTCGGCCATCCAAACCGGCCAGGGACAGGGCATGCAGACCCTCGATCAATGCCTGCAGGAACTCGTGCAGAAAGGCGTCGTCAGCCGCGAAGAGGCCAAATACAAGGCTCAGAACAAGGACAGCATCTAATGGATCGCGAACAATCGATACGCTTGATGCAGGATCTGCTCCGCCGGATGGTGGAGAAGAAGGGCTCGGACCTGTTCATCACGGCCGGCTTCCCGCCCGCCATCAAGATCGACGGCGAGATCCGCCCGCAGTCCGACCGCAGCTTGAGCGGCGAGCAGAGCGCCAGCCTGGTCCGCGCCATCATGAACGACCGGCAGACCAAGGAATTCGACTCCACCAAGGAATGTAATTTCGCCATCGCACCGCCGGGAATCGGACGGTTTCGCGTCAGCGCCTTCGTTCAACAGGGCTTCACGGGGGCCGTGGTGCGAACCATCAACGCGAAGATTCCGACGCTCGAGGAGCTGGAGCTGCCGCCGATCCTGAAGGATGTCGTGCTGTCGAAGCGCGGCTTCGTGATTCTGGTGGGGGGCACGGGGTCGGGCAAGTCAACCTCGCTCGCGGCGATGGTCGGATACCGCAACGAGAAGACCCGCGGCCACATCGTGACCATCGAGGACCCGGTGGAGTACGTGCACGCCCACAAGGGCTGCGTAGTCACGCACCGCGAGGTCGGCGTCGATTGCGAGAGCTGGCATCTCGCGCTCAAGAATACCCTGCGCCAGGCGCCTGACGTGATCTTGATCGGGGAAATCCGCGACCGCGAGACCATGGAGTACGGGATTCAATTCGCCGAGACGGGCCACCTCGTGCTGGCGACGCTGCATGCCAACAGCTCCAACCAGGCGCTCGACCGCATCATCAATTTCTTTCCCGAGGAGCGGCGCGAACAGCTGCTCATGGATCTGTCGCTCAACATCCGTGCGCTCATATCGCAGCGGCTCATTCCGCGCGAGGCAGGCTCGGGCCGCATCGCGGCGATGGAGATCATGCTGGCGTCGCCCCTGATCTCGGATTTGATCTTCAAAGGCGAAGTGGCGAAGATCAAGGATGTCATGGCCCGCTCCAACCGTTTGGGCATGAAAACGTTCGACCAGGCGCTCTACGAGCTGTATGAGGCCGGGCTCATCTCCTATGAGGACGCCCTGCGCAATGCCGACTCGAAGAACGAGCTGCGGCTGCGCGTGAAGCTGGAAAGCAAGCGGGAGATGAAGAGCCCCGAGGACGGCGGGGCGGCGTTGCAGATTTTGGAGGAAGAAGAAGGGCAGGTTTTTTAAAGCTACTTGTGAACGATCGATTTCCCCCAGCACGAAGCCCGGATCGGAGAGGCGTTTCCCGGACCGCCGGGAATCCGTCCGTGGAAGCTGCGGGGAAAACATCCAGGTTTTCCACGCTCGGGGAAACGCCGCTCCGATCCGGCCCGCTGACGGTGGGTATGTCGTTCAACAGCAGCTCGGCGATCGATTGGGTTTCCCCAACATGGATGGTGTAGATATGTCAGCGGCGGCGCCGGCGCAGGTGATGAATACCAAGCCGTTGTTCAAATTGATGGTGGAGAAGAAGGCCTCGGACCTTTTCTTTACCTGCAATGCGCCGGTCAAGATCAAGATCGAGGGCAAGATCTTTCCGGTCAACAAGCAGGTGCTGAGTCCCGAGACGGTGCGTCAGGCGGCATTGGGGCTGATGACGGCGGAGCAGATCGAGCATTTCAACGAGGAGCTGGAGATCGACTTTGCGATCTCGGAGACGGGCCTCGGGCGATTCCGCGTCAACGTCTTCTACCAGCGCGGGTATCCCGCCATGGTGTTGCGTTACATCACGGCGGAAATGCCGAAGCTCGAGGATCTCGGCATGCCCGAGATCCTGAAAGAGCTGGTCATGTTGAAGCGCGGGCTGATCCTGATGGTGGGCGCGGCCGGGGCCGGCAAATCGACCACGCTCGCGGCCATGATCAACCACCGCAACGAGACCTCCTCGGACCATATCCTCACCATCGAGGATCCGATCGAATTCCTGCACACCAACAAGAAGTCCATCATCAACCAGCGCGAGGTCGGGCTCGATACCAAGAGCTTCGCGCGGGCGCTGCGCAGTGCCGTGCGCGCGGCGCCGGACGTGATTCTGGTGGGCGAAATCCGCGACCGCGAGACCATGGAGGCGGCGCTGGCGCTGGCCGGCACCGGTCATTTGTGCATCGCCACATTGCACGCCAACAACTGCGCCGAAACGCTGGATCGCATCATCAACATGTTCCCGCGCGATCAGCACAACCAGATATTCCTCGACCTGTCGCAGTATCTGCGCGCCATCCTGTCGCAGCGGCTGGTGGTCGCGAAGTCGGGCAGCCGGGTGGCGGCTTCGGAAGTCATGATGAACACCCCGCACATCTCGGAGCTCATCAAGAAAGGCGATGTCGTGGGGGTCAAGGAAGCGATCAGCAGCGGCACGGAGCGGGGCATGCTGAGCTTCGACATGTCGCTTTACAATCTGGTGCGCGAAGGCCGGATCGAGCTCGAGGAAGCGCTGGCGAGCGCCGATTCGCGCACCAATCTCGAGGCGAAGATCAACTTTGGCTGAGAGTTGCGGAAGCCGCTGAGGACCCGGGCGCTCCCGCCGATCGATCGCCCGCAAGGGGCAGGCATTCTGAGCCGGTCGAGCGGCACGGCACCAGGTTGGCCTCGAATTCCCGGGTGATCACATCCCAGCCATATTGCAGAGCCTGACTGCGGCAGATCTGCGGATCGAGCGTCAGGGCGCGCTGCGCGGCGCGCCCCAGATCCTCATCGAGCGCACCCGTCACCCCGTCCTCGATCACGTCGATCGGTCCGGTCACAGGGTACGCGGCCACCGGCACGCCGCAGGCCATCGCCTCGAGATTCACCAGTCCGAAGGTGTCGGTACGGCTGGGGAAAACCATGATATCGGCGGCGGCCAAATGGCGGGCGAGATCCTCCTGAAAGCGGTACCCGGTGAATTTCACGGTCGGATGCCGGCCTTGGAGGCGCAGGCGTTCCGGACCGTCGCCAATCACGATTTTGCCGCCGCCCCAAGGCATGTTCAGGAACGCCTCGATGTTCTTTTCGATCGCAACGCGCCCCACGTAGGCGGCGAGCGGCCGGGGCAGGTCGAGAAAATCCTTTGACTGCGGCCTGAACATCTCCGTATCGACCCCGCGGCGCCACGCCGCCAAATTGCGGAATCCCCGCTTCGCCAGATCCTGCCGGAGCGTTCGGGTCGACACCATGCAGCGAGCGCCCGCCGAGTGGAACCGGCGCAGCGCCCAGTACGAGGCCGCGAGCGGGATCGGAAGGCGCGCACGCAGGTATTGCGGAAACTGCGTGTGATAGGACGTGGTGAAGCGCATGCCGCGCCGCGAGCAATGACGACGGGCCGCGAGACCCAACGGACCCTCGGTGGCAATATGCAGGGCCTGCGGAGCGAATGAGTCGATGGCCTCGCGCACCCCGCTCGCGGGAAACAGTGACAGCCTGATCTCCGGATAGGTGGGACAGGCCATGCTGCGAAAATCCCGCGGGGTCAGCGTACGAACCTCATGGCCGAAGCGGCCGAGCCACGCGGCGGTTTGCGCCAGGGTGCGTACCACTCCGTTGGTCTGGGGAAACCATGCATCCGTCACTATCAGGATTCTCATGCTGCCGACAAGGTCTCACCGGGCTGTGACGATGAGATGAACGAAGGCGCGGTTTTTCGGGATAAATTCGGCAAATCGACGATTTCGTGAATTCCGTTCCGGATTCCGGCAGGACGTGTCATCGGCGTGTAACGGAATTCCTATATTTCTTTCACCGCGAATTCACCCGTTCAACTCACGGAGTTTGCATGCAAAGCTTCCTGGCAGAACTTAGAACGCAGCGCTGGGACGACCACCGCTACTACCATCACAGCCGCATCAATCAATCGCTCCATCTGGTGAGCGCCTTCAGCTTCCTGGTCGCGTACGTCATGATGTTCAAGGACCCGGTCGCCGCCGCCCTGATCGGCTGGCTCGTGTCCATGGTCACCCGGCAGTCGGGACATTTTTTCTTCGAGCCGAAGGGCTATGACGAGGCGAACCAGGCCACCCACGAGCACAAAGAAGCGATCAAGGTGGGCTACAACCTGAAGCGCAAGGTGATCCTGCACGCCGTTTGGGCGCTGGTCCCGCTGATCGTATGGCTCAATCCCACCTTCTTCGGCGTGTTCGCGCCGGCGAGCGGCGGGTTCGTGCGGCACGTGGGCGAGATCTGGCTGGTCGTCGGCATCGGCGCTCTGCTGTTCCGAACGATCCACCTGTTCTTCCTGCGGGATGTTCAGACCGGACTCGTGTGGCTGACGAAAATCATCACCGACCCGTTCAACGACGTGCAGCTCTACTTCAAATCGCCGCTTTACCTGCTGCGCGGCGAGCTGATCGAGCCCGCGCCGAACGGCGAGCGGGCCTGAATCATCTCCTTGAGAACGCGGCGCCTGATGGATTTGTTCGTGGTGGTGGGTTCCGCCCACCACCACCCATCCGCGCGCATGGCACGGGCGGCGGACAGCAGCCGCTCGGCCACCTGCGCGAACTCCGCGGCCGTGTAATTCAGGCTGAAGATCAGGCGGCCGGTGCCCACCCAGGAGAGGGCGATGCCGGCCTCGCGCAGATAGTATTGAAACATCCAGTTGTACGCAGACGGTTGCTCGTAGCGGATCGTCCATATGGTCGACAGATTCGCGACCCGCACCGGAAGATGCTCCGATTCGAGCCGATCGTTGAGTCCTCGGGCCCTGGCGTTCCACGTATCGTCGAGCCCGTCGTACAGGGTTCGTATGTCCGGACCGTCGAGACGTTCGAGAAACTCGTACATCGCACCCATGACGTAGGGATGCGAGTTGAACGTTCCGCGGGCGAAGCAGATGTCGGCCGGGCGCTCCTCCCGGAAGCGGCGCATGAACTGTCGCAGGCCGCACAGCACGCCGACGGGGAGGCCCCCGGCTACGGTCTTGCCATAGGTGACCATGTCGGCGTGCACCCCGAAATAGTCTTGAGCGCCGCCGGGCGCGAGCCGGAAGCCGACGAATACCTCGTCGAAGATCAACACGATGCCGCGTTGCTCGCACACGGCGCGCAGCTTCTGCAGCCAGCGCGTGTATGCCGCGCGGTCGAAAAACGCGCTGCGGCCGCCATCGAGGAGCGCGGAGTCGCCGGGCGCGCTGGAATTGGGATGCAGCGCCTGCAGCGGATTGACCAGCACGCAGGCGATGTCGCGGCGGCTTTCGAGCACGCGGAGCGTGGCGTCGTCCATGTCGCGCAGGGTATAGGTCTCGCGCTCGGTCACCGGATTGCCGACCCCCGGCTGCACATCGCCCCACCATCCGTGGTAGGCGCCGCAAAATCGAACCAGGTGGCTGCGGCGCGTGTGATACCGGGCAAGGCGCACGGCCTGCATGACGGCTTCCGTACCCGACATGTGGAAGGAAACCTCGTCCATGCCGGAGATCTCGAGCAGCCGGCGCACGTTATAGGCGACCACGGGATGGTAGCTGCCGAGCACCGGGCCCAACTCCCGCACGCGCTCGCTGCCGCGCGCGATGCATTCCTTGTAAAAGTCGTTGCCAAAGACGTTGACGCCGTAGGATCCCGTGCAGTCGTAGAACCGATTGCCGTCCAAATCCGTCAGCATCACGCCCGAGGAGGACGACACGAAAGCGCCGCCCTTGAAGTGCCGGCGCACGAAGCCGCTGAATTGATAGGGGACGCGGTAGCGGCTGGTGAACTGCAGGTCGGAAATGTCCTCGATCACCTCGGCCGTCAGCGCGGCGTTCTTGGGGGTACGTGCGGCGAGCGCTGCGGCCAGGCGCATGAATCCCGCGCGTCGCAGCTCGGCAACGGCGTGCGGAGGGTCGTCCACCCGGAACACCCGGTCCTCGCCATACTCGTAGTAGGGAATGAGGCGCGCCATGCGGCGCGCCATGCGCGAATGTCCCGCAAACGAGCGGTGCTTGGCTCGCGAAAGCTGCAGCCGAAGCCGAAATTTGGGCAGAGCCGCGGCCAGCGTACACGCGGCCGCAGTCCAAATGATCGTCGTATGAGTCACCTTGAACCTCCGCGCGGACTGTATTTCAGCCGAGTGACACTTACATGACCGCGCGCGCCAGGTTGATGCGCATCCTGCAGCAGGAGGACATCAACTTCCTGCTCACCAATCGAATCCCGCGCCGCTGGCTCACCCTGGCCATGGGCCGGTTGAGCCGGATCGAACGGCCCTGGTTTTGCGCAGCCGCCATCGCGGTTTGGCGGGTGTTCTCCGATCTGGACTTGAGCGAGGCGAAGACGGAGCACTTCAACAGCCTGCACCAATGCTTCACGCGCGAACTGAGGGCGGGAGCCCGGCCAATCGACCCCGACCCCGCCGTGCTCACGAGTCCCTGCGATGCGCTGGTGGGCGCCTGCGGCCGGGTCGAGGACGGCATGGTGCTGCAGGCCAAGGGGTTCCCTTATCCGTTGAGCGACCTGCTCGGCGAGGGGGAGCCGGTCGACTACTATCGCCGCGGACAATTTGCGACGCTCAGGCTCACCTCCAGCATGTATCACCGCTTCCATGCCCCCTACGACTGCCGGGTGGAGCGGGTGAGCTACATCTCGGGCGACACCTGGAACGTGAATCCGATCGCGCTCGCGCGCGTGGAACGGCTGTTCTGCAAGAACGAACGCGCCATCATCCGCTGCCGCCTGTCCTCGGGCGCACTCGTGACGCTCGTGCCGGTGGCCGCCATCCTGGTCGCGAGCATCCGGCTCAAGCTTCTCGACGTGCGGCTGCACCTGAAGTACCGCGGTCCGAACGTGATTCCCTGCGACCTGGCAGTGCGCAAAGGGGAGGAGTTGGGGTGGTTCGAGCATGGCTCGACCATCATCGTCTTCGCGCCGGAGGGCGTCTCGCTTTGCGACGGGATCGCCGAGGGCGGGCGGGTGCGCATGGGGGAGGCGCTGATGCGGCTGGGTTGAATCGTCGATTCCGACGGACAAGCCCAATCATGCGCAGATGAGCCCCGAGCTGGCTCATCGCGCGCGCGCTGGTGTCAACAACTCCGTGACGGCGCGACGCCGCCGTCAGTCCGGCTCGTCCGGCGGCGGAGCGTCCTCGAGGCCCACGTCACGGCGCGGCGCACGCGCGAGCTCACGATCGAGCATCGCCCGGTAGCGGATGCAGCCTTCCATGAATTTCGGCCACGTTGGAACCCAGGGCACCACGGCGCCTTGTTCAGGCAGCAGCCCCCACAGGTCCGGGTGGTGCCAGCACAGGTTGTGACCCGTGCTGTCTCGATGGGAGCGGATGCCTGCGCGGAGCCGCTTAGCCTCGGCTACCAGCTGCTCCCTTGTGAGGGCTTCCAGATCTTCGTCCAAACGATCATCCTTTGGATGTGGGGCGCGAGCCGCTCAACGGCGGCATGGCTTGCGCATTCAATCGAATCCGAGGATACCGGACCTCCGGGACTTTCGGCAAAGGGTCCCATGCCGTATGGGCCGACAAACGTGGGGGACTTTCACCGATGAACCGCAAAGCCGTCGCTCTGATCTGCGGTATTGTATTCGCCACGCAACTGATCGCCGCCGATCGGGCGGCCGATCCCGTGAGCGTGTTTGTCCGCACCGAAATGCAAAACCAGCACATACCCGGCCTGACTTTGTTGGTGTCCAAGAACGGCAAGCCGATACGAACCGAGGGATACGGGGTTGCAAACCTGGAATTGAATGTTCCCGCCAAACCGGAAACGATTTTTCAGTCGGGATCCGTGGGCAAGCAGTTCACCGCAACCGCGGTGATGATGCTCGTCGAGGCCGGCAAGGTCGGCTTGGAAGACCCCCTCACCAAGTATTTTCCCGAGGCACCTTCGTCGTGGAAACAAGTGTCGGTGCGGGAGCTGCTGAGTCACACCGGCGGGTTCACCGACTACCCGAAGGACTTCAACGAACGAAGGGACTATACGGAAGACGAGCTTCTCAAGATCGTCGAAGCGATACCGCTCGCTTATGCGCCCGGTACGAGCTGGAGCTACAGCAACTTGGGCTATCTGACGCTCGGGATTCTCATTCACAAGGCGACCGGCGAATTCTACGGAGACTTCCTGCAACAACGAATCTTCCGGCCGCTCGAGATGTCGACGACGCGCATCATCAGTGAGGCGGACATCATCCCCAATCGATCAGCAGGATACCGGCTGGTCAACGGCGAAGTGAAGAACCAAGAGTGGGTGTCCCCAACGCTCAATACGACCGCCGACGGCAGCCTCTATTTCTCGATTCTGGACCTCGCCAAGTGGGACGCCGCCCTCTATACCGAAAGGCTCCTGAGAAAATCGAGCCTGGCACAGATGTGGAGCGTGGCGCGGCTTCGGAACGGACAACCGAATTCCGGCCACTACGGCTACGGATGGTTCATCGAAGCACAAAACGGTCACCGTATCATTGAGCACGAAGGACAGTGGCAAGGCTTCGAGACCCAAATCTCGCGATACGTGGATGACGAGCTCACGGTCGTCGTCCTGACCAACCTTGCCGATGCAAAACCCGACCTGATTGCCCACGGCGTCGCAAGCCTCTATCTTCGCGGGGCAGCACCGCTTTAAAGTGGGGAGCGAGGAGAGCGCAATGTATCAAACGCCTTTGGGCCTGCAGATCGACCGGCAGGCCGCGAAAGCCACGCTCCAAGGCGGATCATCGTGGTTCCGTTCGCATGCGATAAAGTTGTCCGCATTGCTTTTCATCGGAACGGCAGGGTTCGCTCCGGCGGCGGTCCTCGCCTCTGAAGCAGAAGACCGGGAGACTCTCGCCGATCTCGATACAAGATACCAAAAGGCGGTCGAGCAGAATGACGCCGAAACGATGGCCGCAATTCTTGCGGACGATTTTGTGCTCGTGGAAGGCGATGGCAAGCGATCTACGAAGGCTGATTTGGTGAACGATGCGAAAAGCGGCAAGACCCACTATGTACACCAGGACGACAGCGAGCGGACGGTCGTGGTGTTCGGTGATACGGGGATAGTCACTGCAAAGCTGCGGGCAAAGGGCATAGAGGATGGTGTCAAGGTTGACTACTTGCAATGGTTCACGGACGTCTATCTGCGCACACCCAATGGTTGGCGCTATGTTTATGCGCAGGCCTCGTTGTCGCTGCCGGTCAAATCGCACCGATGAAGGTGGCGCGTCAGTGGCTTAACCAGCCCTGCCCTGGCGGGCATAACAGCCGCTAAAGCGGCCGGCGGTGCCGCGTCAGCGTAGCGGCAATGGCCGCGAGCACCGCCATCCTCACCGCCACCCCGTTGTTGACCTGCTCCCGAATCACCGAGTTCGGCCCATCGGCCACCTCGGAGGAGATTTCGACGCCGCGATTCATGGGACCCGGGTGCATGACGAGTGCGTCGGGGTGAGCCAGCTTCAGGCGCCTGGCATCCAGTCCGAAGGTGCGGAAGTAGGCGGCGTCGTCGAGCGATGCGGCCTGCGCCATGCGCTCCTTCTGAATGCGCAACATCATCACCACATCGGCGCCGTCGATGCCGTCCTCGATCCGGGTGAAGCGCAGAGCCCCCTGAAATTCGTCTTCCGCGGGAAGCAGCGATTCGGGTGCGACCAGACGCACTTCCGAGGTGCCGAGCGTGCGCAGCGCGCGCGCCGTCGAGCGAGCCACGCGCGAGTGTTTGATGTCGCCGACGATCGCCACCTTGAGGCCCGGGAAGCGGCGCCGGTGGGTCCTGATCGTCAATACGTCGAGCAGCCCCTGGGTGGGGTGGGAGACGTGCGCTTCTCCCGCGCTGATCACCGAGACATGCGGCGCGACGTGGTCGATCAGAAATTCGGGCATCCCGGCTTCGGAGTCGCGAATCACGAAGATGTCGGTATTCATCGCCTCGAGCGTGTAGATGGTGTCCAGCATGGTTTCGCCTTTGACGCGCGAACTGGACTGCATGTCGAGGTTGAGGACATGCGCGCCCAGTCGCCGGCTGGCGAGATCGAACGATGCCCGGGTGCGCGTGCTCGGCTCGAAGAACAGGTTCGCGAGCGTCACGCCGGCGAGCTCACGTCCCTCATAGGCCGGCTGTCCCGGGAAACGCCGGTAGCTCTCGGCGCGATCGAGGATCGAGTTGATCGCCTCGCGCGTCAACCCGTCCAGGGAAATGAGATGCTTGAGACCCCCGGCGCCATCGGTTTGTGAACGCATTCGCGCCTCATGTGTTTTCGCTGAACCAACGTTCCAAGATGACGCACGCGGCGGCCCCATCGACGTCGAGCTTGGTGACACGCCGCTTGCGCATCCCCGACTCGCGCGCTCCCCGAAGCCGCTCCTCGGCCTCGAGCGAGGAGTAACGCTCGTCCACGAGCTTCACCGGCAACGAGTAGCGCTTGCCGAGCTCCGCGGCGAAGCCGCGCGCTGCGCCCGCCGCTGCGCCCTCGGAACCGTCGGCATTATACGGCAGGCCGACCACCAGCATGGCGGGACGCCAATCGCGGATCAGGGTTTCGATGCCCCCCCATTGGGGGCCCCGCGGTCCAGCCGGTATACCTCGCAGAGGCGAAGCGGCCCTGCTGACACTGTCGCCGCAGGCGACGCCGATGCGTCGCTTGCCGAAGTCGAATGACAGCACCAGGTGACGCCCCGGGCCCGGATCGTGCCCGTTGCACGGGGCCTCATCAGGCATTGCCGCTGATCGAACTGATGCGAGAGAGCTCCACGCCCAACAGGCGTCCGGCGGCGAGCCAACGCGACTCGAACGGGAGATCGAATATGAGGTCGCAATCGGCAGGTGCGCTCAACCAGGCATTCGCCTTGATCTCCTCCTCGAGCTGGCCGCCGTCCCAGCCCGCATAGCCGAGCGCGACGAACGCTTCCATCGGGCCGTCACCCCGGGCCATCGAAGCGAGGATGTCGCGCGAGGTGGTGACGTGGATCTGGTCGGAGACCTTGAGGGTCGAGTCCCATTCCCCCCCGGCCCGATGCACGACGAAGCCGCGGTCGGTCTGCATCGGGCCGCCGCGCAGCACCTGGCGCTCGCTCAGCGGTCCGCCCGGCAGCTCGATCTCGAGCTGCTCGAAAATCTCGCTCATGCGCATCGGCAGCGGTTTGTTCAGTATGAGTCCCAAGGCGCCGCCCGGACCGTGATCGCAGATCAGCGCCACCGTCTGAGCGAAGTTTGGATCGCCCATCGCCGGCATCGCGATCAGCAGCTGGTTGGTGAGGTATGCCGCCTGGCTCATGGGCCGATCAGTGAGTGCCGGAACCGGGCGCGCCGGGAGGCGCTGTCTGGTCCGGCCCGGGGTCCGCGTAGTAGACGCTCGATCCCTGCGTCGCGCCATCGAGGAATTGCCATTCGTAAGCGATCCGAATCTGATCGTGCCGGGCCGACAGCTCGCTCGGAAATGGGTCGTACGGCGCGGCAAGCTTCAATATCCGCATCGCGGCTTCGTCGATCTCTGCGTGCCCGCTGCTCCGTCGCACCACGCTTTGCAGAAGCTTGCCGTCTGCGCCGATCGTCACCTCGATCACCGGCGTGCCCGAATGCCGCTCGCGGCGCGCAACTTCGGGGAAATTCACCGTGCCGACCCGTTCCACCTTGCGCCTCCAGCTGTCGAGGTACACGGCCACGTCGGATTGCCGCGTGTCGGCGGCGACCCACAGCTGCCGCCGCGCCTCGCCGCGCATCCGCAGCATGATACCGTCGTCGTTGGGCGCCATACCGAGATCGGGTCGTTTCTCGAGCAGCAGCGGCAGCTTCGACGGCTGGTCCGCAGCGGACGCCGAGGCGAAATACAGAATCTTCGTGGTCGGCACGTGAGTCGCCAGAACTTCATCATCCCCCAAATCCCGTCCGGTCTGATCGGACGCCTCGCCCTCGCCGTCGGGAATTCCCTCCCGCTCCATCGGACTCAACGAGGATCGGGGGATCAAGGCGCGCTCGCGCTTCAAGGTGTTGCCGGAGCCCAACTGGCTGCGCTGCGCGAGATATGGGGCGTTGGGGTTCTTGGCGACGCGCGGCGCCTGCTCGTTGACCAGGACGACTTCCAGGGCGGGACCATCGCCTTGCTCACCTTTGTTCCCCGGCGCGCTGAATGTAACGCCCAAGATCACGATGCAGTGGACCAATGCCGCCAGGAAGCACGTGGTGAGCATGCGATCGTTGGCGGGCGGGAGGCCCGCCTTGAGCAAGTCGGAACTCATCGGGCGTCCAAAATCCCCGCAATCGCCTTTACCAGGAGTGCCCCAATGTCGACACCATGTTTTTTGTTTAGTTCGCGGATGCCGGTCGGACTTGTGACGTTGATCTCGGTCACGAAATCACCGATCACATCCAGGCCGACGAAAACCATGCCCGCGGCCTTGAGTTTCGGACCGATGACTGAGCACAGCCAGCGGTCCCGATCGTTGAGCGGGCGGCTCTGCGCCGTGGCGCCCGCGGCCAGGTTCCCGCGATGGTCGGCCGCGTCGGGCATGCGCTGCAGCGCGAACGGCACGGGATCGCCGTTGATGAGGATCACCCGATTGTCGCCCCCGGTGACGATTTGCGGCAGGTAGCGCTGGACGATGGCGTAATTGCGCCCGTAATCCGTGAGGGTCTCGAACACGACGTTGCGATTCTTGTCCCCCTGCTCGAGCACGAAGATGGAGCGTCCGCCCATCCCGTGCAGCGGTTTGCAGACGGCCTTGCCGTGTTCCTCGAGAAATTCGCTCATGTCATGCATGTCGCGCGTGATCAGTGTCGGCGCGCAGCATTGCGGGAACCAGGCCGTGTAGACCTTCTCGTTCATGTCTCTGAGGCCCCTGGGGTTGTTGCACACCAGGGCGCCCTGTTCGCCTGCCCGCTCGAGGATGTAGGTGCTGTAGATGTACTCCATGTCGAACGGCGGGTCTTTGCGCATCAGAATGACGTCGTAATCGCCCAATCTCGCGGGGGCCCGTGCGCCGCGGGCAAACCACGTCTTCTTATCGTCCATCACCTCGAGCGGCGCGAGGCTTGCGCAGGCAATGCCGTCGCGCAGGCTCAAATCGCCGAGCTCGGCATAATGAATCTCCCAGCCCTCTGCCTGGGCCGCCAACAGGATCGCAAGCGTCGAATCCTTGGCGGGATTGATGTGCTCGATGGGGTCCATCACCACAACCAGCCGAACTCCCGAAGACATGTCGACAACCTCCATCGATCCCAAAATTCGCGCATCCCTGCGCCAGTCTATCGCAAGCGACCGATGCATCGTTCGGTGCGAAAACTGTGAACCACGCCACCGTCCTTTGCCGCGCGTTACCCCGAAATGTCGACTCCGTACCGTGGCTTGCAGGCCCCGGATATGTTAAAAAGCCACCAGATTCCAGCACCTACGCACGCATAGCTCAAGGTCGTCCAATTCCATGCAGAGCATGATCAGCAACGGAAAGCCCAAACTCTCGGGACTGAAGGTCCTGGTGATCGACGACTCCAAGACGATCCGCCGTACCGCCGAGACGCTCCTGACCAAGGAAGGCTGCGAGGTGTTTACCGCGGTCGACGGCTTCGATGCGCTGTCGAAGATTGCCGATCATCAACCCGACATCGTTTTCGTCGATATCATGATGCCGCGGCTCGACGGATATCAAACCTGCTCGCTGATCAAGCACAACAAAGTTTTCAAGCAGATCCCGGTCATCATGCTGTCCAGCAAAGACGGCCTGTTCGACCGTGCTCGCGGCCGCATCGTGGGGTCGGAGCACTACCTGACCAAACCGTTCACCAAGGACGAGCTCCTGGGGGCCATCGAGGCTCATGTGGGCAAATGACGGAGGAATAAGATGGCGCTTATTCTCATAGTGGACGACTCCCCGACCGAGGTGTTCGTCATGCAGAAAGCCCTGGAAAAACATGGGTTCAAGACCGCAGCGGCGGAGAACGGCGAGGAGGGCATTCGCAAGGCGAAGGCGATGAAGCCGGATCTGATTTTCATGGACATCGTCATGCCCGGCGTGAACGGTTATCAGGCTACGCGGATGCTCAACAACGACCCCGAGACCAGCCTGATCCCGATCATCATGGTGACCACCAAGGGTCAGGAAACGGATCGCGTTTGGGGATTGCGGCAGGGTGCGGTGGACTATCTGGTCAAGCCGGTCTCGGCCCAGGCATTGGTGGAAAAGGCGCAGGCCGCGCTGGCCGTATGACGAGTACGGCAGGCGGAGTCGACCTAAGCCTTCGCAGCTTGCGAGACCGGCCGTTCGAACTGCTCAAGGAGCTCGAGAAACGCAGCCGCACGGTCTCCACTGCGGGTCCTCCCGACGCCGCGACGGGTCGGGAATGGGTGGGTGTGGCTTGCCGGATGGGAGGCGAGACATTCTTGATCGCCCGCGAGGAGACGCGCGAGGTGCTGGGGTATCCGGCCGTTATTACGCGGATTCCCGGCGCGAAGGGCTGGGTCCGAGGGCTCGCCAATGTTCGCGGGTCGCTTCTCCCGATGCTCGATCTGCGGCAATTTCTCGGCAGCGGGGCCACCACGCCCGGACGCAATACCCGCGTTGTCGTGGTGCACCACCGGGAGATTCCGGCGGGGCTCATCGTCGACGAAGTCCTTGGATTTCGGCGCTTTGCCGACTCGGAATTCAATGCGGAGGCGCCCCCGACGGTCATTCGCTGCGACATGTACCTCGCCGGCGCGTTCCGCCGCGGCGGCGAAGTTTGGCCGGTGCTGAGTTTGAAGAGCTTGGTGGAGAGCCAGAGCTTCCTCCAGGCGGCCAGTTGAATTCCGGACGCGTTGGATGACCATGCCAGACACCGCCCCCAAGACCCAGTTGTTGCCGCTGTTCCTGGCGCTGACCCTCGCTTGCCTGGCCGGCGCGGCGGTCCTCACGATGCTGTCCCGAAGCGTGCCCCCCGTCGCGGCCCCCAACGAGCAGATCGCGCTGGTGATCGAACGGATTCCGTTCGAGGCGCAAAACGCCCTGCGCGGCGAAACCAGCGCTTTCGATGCCATGAACCGCAGCATGGCGCGCCTGAAGACGTTGGCCGCGAGCGCACCCCTGGGAGGGTATGAACGCAAGCTGGAGCCGTCCTTCGGCAAGTTCAGTTCGGCGGTCTCCGCCGCGTCGGATGGCCGCCCCGCGGTCGAAGCCATCCAGTCCGCGAACCAGGAGAGCCGGGAGCTCGGCCCGAAGCTCCTGTCCGAGCTGGGCGACCTGGCGAGCGCGGTCGGCGTGCAGAAGCTCGAGGGCATGAGCCGTTACCTGGAGCGCTTCGAGCTCGCCGTACAGCGCATCCAGCAGGAGCTGAATGGGCTGGCATCCGGCGTGAGCGATGCGGCACCGGCGGCGCAACGGCTTGCCGACAGCCTCGAATTCCTCAATCAGGTGGTGCGCGGTCTGTCCGGAGAAGAGTCCGGCATGGCGCTGTCCAAGGTGACCGGTGCCGACGCAGAGCAGCGTCTGAAGACCGTGGTACAGCGCAACCAGCAGTTTTCGGCCGCGGTCCGTAAAGCGATCGGGGCGGCCGAATCGCTGTCGAAGGCGCAGACGGCGGCCCGCTCGCTGCCCGCGCTCGCGAGCACCATGAGCTCGCAGCTGGGCGCCGCGCCGGTCGTGCCGGCCGACGCCGGGACCGGATACCGGCCATGGATTCTGGCGCTGCTGGGATGCGCCGCCCTGTTGCTCGGAGCGCTCGTCTGGCTGTTCCGCAAATCGGTCACTGCGCGCCGCACGACGGAGCTGCGTGTCCGCGAGAACGAGCGCAATCAGGAGGCCATCATGCGCTTGCTCGACGAACTGTCGAGCCTGGCGGACGGCGATCTCACGGTGCAGGCGACGGTCACCGAGGACATCACGGGGGCGATCGCGGATTCCATCAATTACGCCATCGAGGCGCTGCGCGAGCTGGTGACGACCATCAACGACTCGGCCATACAGCTCGACGGCGCCGCGCGTCAGACCCAGTCGGTGGCGGCGCACATGGCGAAGGCTTCGAGTGCCCAATCCAGACAGATCTCCTCCGCTTCGGAATCGATGGCCGACATGGCCGCCTCGATCGAGGAAGTCTCCGGGAACTCGGAGCGCTGTTCCGATGTGGCGCGCCATTCCGTCGACATCGCCCACAAGGGTGGCGATGCCGTGCGCCGGACCATCGACGGCATGAACGCGATCCGCGAAACCATTCAGGAGACGAGCAAGCGTATCAAGCGGCTGGGCGAGAGTTCGCAGGAGATCGGCAATATCGTCGAACTGATCAACGATATCGCGGAACAAACCAACATTCTGGCCCTGAACGCGTCCATTCAGGCGTCGATGGCCGGGGAAGCGGGACGCGGGTTTGCGGTGGTGGCGGACGAGGTGCAGCGCCTGGCGGAACGCGCGGCCAACGCCACCAAACAGATCGAAGTGTTGGTGCGCACCATCCAAACGGATACCAACGAGGCTGTCGTCTCCATGGAGCGCAGCACGACCGATGTGGTCGGTGGCGCCCTGCTGGCGGAGAACGCGGGCGCCGCGCTCGAAGAGATCGAGCAGGTATCGAACCAGATCGCGAGCCTGGTGCAGAACATTTCGGCCAGCGCGCGCCAGCAAGCCGCCGCGTCCGGGAACATTTCGAAGAACATGCAAGTGGTGCGCGAGATATCCACGCAGACGGCCGAGGGCTCGACCGCCACCTCCACCTCCATCGCCAAATTGGCGGCCCTGTCCGCGCAGTTGCGCAAATCGGTCGCGGGATTCCGGCTCCCGGACTATGGCGCCGGCACGACCACCGTGGGCGCCGTGGCGCCGGTCGCAGGAATCAAGTCCGCGAACGAACCGCGCAATTCCGGTCCGCTCAATCCGGGACCGGCGAGCGCCGGGCCGGTCGCGGCGGGCGGCTCCGGCAAGTTGCGCAAGGCGAGCGGAGCGGGCGCCTGACGGCGCGGCAAATCGACGATTCCGATGACCGATATCAGCTCTCAAACCTTGCATTTGGTCGCGAAAGAATTGAGCGCGACCCTGAACGAGGCGCGTGCCTCGCTCGAGGGGTACGCAGAGCGCCCGGATCAGCAATCGCTTCTGGAGAAATGCGCAGAGCAGCTGCACCTCGCGCACGGTGTGCTGCGCCTGGTCGAGGTGTATGGCGCTGCCCTGCTCGCCGAGGAGATGGAGCACGTCACCCGCTACCTGATTGCCGGCGGAGGTAACGACCAAAAGCGCCACGGAGACGGGCTGGATGCTTTGATGCGCGCCATGGTGCAGCTGCCCACCTATCTGGAGCGGGTGCTTTCCGGCGGACGCGATCTTGCCCTGGTGCTCCTCCCCCTGCTCAACGATCTGCGCTCGGTGCGCGGCAGCCCGTTGTTGTCGGAAGGCACGCTCCTCCTGCTCAATCTGAAGTCCGACCAGCCCGCGCAGCCCCACGAGCAGCGGCAGGAAGATCAGTCCATCACGGTGGCGCAATGGGCGCGCAGGCTCCGGCCGCGTTTTCAAGTGGGTTTGCTGGGATACATCCGCGGCGAGCGCACCGTGCAGAACCTCGAGATCCTCGCGAAGGTGTCGGAGAAGCTCGAGCAGGTTGCGACGACCCAGCCGGTGTTCCAGCTGTGGTGGGTGATCGGCGCGATCCTCGAGGCGGTGCGTGCGAACGGACTCGAGGGCAGCGCCACGTTGAAGCGCCTGCTCGGCCAGGCCGACCGGCAAATCAAGCTCCTCTATGAGTTGGGCGAGACGCGCTACGGTGAAGATCCGCCGGTGGATCTGCTCAACAACCTGCTCTACTACGTAGCCCGCGCGACGACGACCGGCGGGCGTATCGCAGCGGTGCGCGCATCGTTCAAGCTGTCCGAGCTCTTGCCGGTGGACGACTCCATCGAACAGGAGCGCGAAAGTCTGTCGGCACCGAGCGTCAAGCTCATGCGCACGGTCGCGGCCGCGATCAAGGAGGATCTGTCGAAGGTCAAGGACGTCCTCGACATCTTCGTGCGCCGCGGCGGCGGCGGGCGCCACGACGAGCTGATGCCGCAGCTCGAGCTCCTCAAGAAGATCAGCGATACGCTCGGCGTACTCGGCCTCGGCGAATTGCGGCAAAGGGTGCAGCAGGAGGTTTCCGAGCTGTCGGACACCCTGAGCGACGGTAAAAATCCCTCCGAAGCCGCGCTGGTCAAGATGGCCGGCGTGCTTCTGTCGGTGGAAGACAGTCTCGACGACTCGCTCGTCCGGCTCATCCTGCCGGCGGCTCCCGCCGGCGCTGCCGCCGATGCCGGATCCGATCAGGACTTCGAATTCCGCCAGGTCAGCGAGGCGGTTCTGCGGGAGTGCATCGTCAATCTGGCGCGGGTCAAGGAGGCCGTGTCGATCGCGGTACAGAAACCCGCCGATGCGCCCGCCGCCCAGGGTCTGGATAACGTACCGCAGCTGCTGCGCGGCATCACCGCAGGTCTGTTGATGCTGGGCAAGGGCCGGGCGGTCGAGCTCATGGACGCCATCGGCACCGAGGTGCGCAGGCTCATCGAGCCGGGCGCCGGAGTTCCCGATGCGCTGCGCCTGGAGCGCATCGCGGATGCCATCGTCAGCATCGAGTACTACATGGAGACGTTGCAGAACGGGCGCGCCGATCCATGGTACATGCTGGACAACGCCGAGATTTGTCTGAAGGCGCTCGCCGCGGATGCCGAAGTGCGCGTGCCCAACGTCGACCTTCCCGCGGCGGATGCCGCCAAGACGGTCAAACTGGACCCTGCGACGACGCTTGCGCTGGAGGACGTCAAGCGCACTCAGGCGGCAACCGATCCGCTGATCGCGCTCGCCGCGGCGCCGCCATTCGCGGTCCCGCCGCCCGCTCCGGTCGCGGGCGAAGTGGATCCGCAATTCCTGGAGCTGTTCATCGAGGAGGCCAAGGAAGAGATCGCTGCGATTCAACAGACCTTCCCGCTCTGGGACCAGAATCCCATGGATGTGGAAGCCTTGGCGTCGCTGCGACGAAGCTTCCACACCCTGAAGGGCAGCGGCCGGATGGTCGGCGCGCGCTCGATCGCCGAGTTCGGCTGGTCCATCGAGAATCTGCTGAATCGCCTCATCGACAAGACCCTGTCGCGCACCCCGGGCATGATGGGGCTGTTGCGCAGCGCCATCGCCGCGTTGCCGGCGCTGGTCGAACAATTGGAAAGCGGCCGGCAGAATTCCGTGGCGGTGGAGTCGCTCATGTCCCGCGCCTTCGCCTACGCCGACGGCCGCGAGGCCGAGCAGCTCGGGGCGGCCATGGCGCCGGAAGATCGCGCCGATGCCGGAGCGTCCGCCGCGCTCGCGGTACCGATGCCGCCCGCACCGATGGATCCGCAGCTGCACGAGATCTACAGCAAGGAAACCTCGAGCCACGTGGCCGAAATCCGCGATTACTTGCGCAAGCGGTCCGGTCAGCCGGCGCCGCACGATCTGCCGGAGTCGGTGTACCGCGCCATCCACACGCTGAGCGGAAGCTCGAAAATGGCGGAGGCCCGGCACGGCATCCGCATCGCCGAGCCGCTCAACCACTACATGCGCAAGGTGTTCGACAGCGGGAGAGGCTTGAGCGATGCCGGCATTGCGGCGCTGACGGATGCGGTGCGCGCCATCGAGAATGTGGTGTCTCATATCAACGAGAGCACCGCCTTCTTCACCGAGCAGCCTTCGCTGCTCGAGAGGCTGCGCGCGCTCGAGGCGGATCTCGACCTGGAACTCGCGCGTGCGGCCAACGACTCCAGCGCCTCGGCGCTCGTTCCCAAAGTGATCGAGGAGCCGAGCGCGGCGCCGGAGGCTTCGCCCCCGGCCGAAGCGGAGGCGCCCCGGCCAACGCTCGGGATCGCGGACGGCAGGGCAGCGGCGGCCTCCGGCGCCGAGCATCCCGCGCAAGCCGCCGCCGAGGAATTCGATCACGAGATCGCGGCCATATTCAGCGAGGAGGCGACCGAGCTGATCGAAGCGGCGGAGGTTTCCCTCACGGCCTGGAATCGGGATCGCAAGGACAAAGACCGGGTCGCCGAACTGCAACGTCAATTGCACACCCTGAAAGGCGGCGCACGGATGGCGGGTATCACCGCCATGGGCGATCTGAGTCACGAGCTCGAGACGCTGGTGATCCAGATCGACGGCGGGGCAGTGACCGCGGACGATCCTGCACATGCCGTGTTGCAGGCCAGTTTGGACGAGCTCGCGCGCATGCGCGACCTGGTGAGCGCCGGACAGCTGCCGTCCCCGGCGCTTGCGCTGCTCGCGCAGATCCGCGGTCTCGCCTCAGGGGTGCCCCACGCTGCGGCGGACGCTGCCGCCGCCGCCGCGGAGCCTGCCGCTGCGGTTCCATCCGCGCCGGCGGAACCGGCCGGCGCAGCGGGTGAGGCCGCGCCGCCGCCGGCAACTTCCGCCGCGGCGCCGCGGCTCGTCCCGACCCCGGCGGTCGCGGTGTCTTCGGCGTCCGACGAAGCGCAGCCCGCGATCTCAGAGGACTCCTTGTCGCAGCTCGAGACCTCGCAGCTCGAGACGTCGCAGCTCGAGACGAGCGCGAGTCCGGTGCTGCCGGGACGGGAGAACCTGCCCGCGGAGCGCGTCGAAATGGCGCGCGTCGATGCCGATCTGCTCGACACCATGCTGAACAGCGCCGGCGAGGTGAGCATCTTCCGCGCACGCCTGGATCAGCAGGTGAACTCGATCGATTTCAATCTGGCGGAGCTGGCGCGCACGGTGACCCGCCTGAAGGAACAGCTGCGGGGTCTGGAGATCGAGACCGAGGCGCAGGTGCTCAACCGCCATCAGGACGAGGAGGATCCGCGACGGGACGATTTCGACCCGCTCGAGCTCGATCGCTATTCCGCGCTCCAGCAGTTCTCGCGGGCCCTCGCGGAGACTTCGGGCGATGTCGCCAGCATCCAGGGGCTGCTCGAGACCCTGACACGCGAGGCGCAGAATCTTCTCACCCAACAGGCGCGCATCATCACCGAGCTGCAGAACAGCCTGATGCGCACCCGGATGGTGCCGTTCCAGCGGCACGTCCAGCGTCTCACCCGCCTGGTTCGGCAATCTGCCAATGACACGGGCAAGCGCGCAGAACTCGTCGTTCAGGGTGCATCCGCCGAGCTCGACCGGCAGATGCTGGAGCGCATGGTCGCGCCGCTCGAGCACATGTTGCGCAATGCCGTAGTCCACGGCATCGAGACGCCGGAGCGGCGCTCCGCGCTCGGCAAGCCGGACGTGGGGCGCATCTCGGTCAGTTTGACGCGTGACGGTGCCGAGATCGTGATCGTGGTCACCGATGACGGCGGCGGCATCAACGTGAAGCTGATACGCGAGAAGGCCGTGGCGTTGGGTCTCGCGGACCGGCATTCGAAGCTCACCGACGAGGAGGCGATGCAGCTCATCCTGGAACCGGGATTCAGCACCGCCGGCCGCGTTACGCAGGCGGCGGGACGCGGAGTCGGCATGGACGTGGTGGCGACCGAGGTGAAAAAGCTCGGCGGCGGACTGTTCATCGAATCGACGCTGAACAAAGGCACGCGGTTCACCATTCGCCTGCCGTTCACCCTCGCCATCAGCCAGGCACTGATCGTCCGCGTCGCCGAGGAGGTCTATGCGCTGCCGCTGGCCACCGTCGAGGGCGTCGTGCGCCTGCCACGCAACATCGTGGCGCGACATCTGGGCAAGGACGCGCCGCTGTTCGAATATGGGGGCCAGAAATATCGCTTCCAGCAGCTCGGGTCGTTCGTCGGCCTGGGGCCCACCCGGTTGCCCGAAACCGACGTCTCCATGTCGGTGGTGCTGATCCGCGCGGGCGAGCATTCCACGGCATTGGTGACCGATGAGCTGGTCGGGAGCCGGGAAATCGTGGTCAAGTCGTTGGGGCCGCAAATCTCCGGCATCCGCGGCATCGCCGGCGCGACGATCCTGGGCGACGGTCGAATCGTCATCATTCTGGACATGGGCTCGCTGGTTCGCTCGGAATGGCGCGCACGCCCGACCGATACGGCCGTGCTCGAACAGCGCGATCGACGCACGTTCGCGCTGGTGGTCGACGACTCGATCACCGTGCGCCGGGTGACGCAACGACTGCTGGAGCGAAACGGCATGCGCGTGCTGACCGCCAAGGACGGCGTCGATGCCGTCTCGCTGCTTCAGGAAAATCTGCCGGACATCATCCTGCTCGACATCGAAATGCCGCGGATGGATGGCTACGAGGTCGCGGCGCACGTGCGCGGCGACCCGCGCCTGAAGCACATACCGATCGTCATGATCACGTCCCGGGTGAGCGAAAAGCACCGGGCGCGCGCCATCGAGCTGGGCGTCGACGACTATCTCGGCAAGCCTTACCAGGAAAATCAGCTGCTCGATGCCATCGAGCCGCTGGTCAATCGGCGCCGCGCCGTCGCGCGTTGAAGGCTCCATGTCCGACTTGCGAGATGAGCTTTACAGTCTTCTGGTGCCGCTGGCCGGCGAGCGTCTGATCGTGCCGCGTGCCTGCGTCGCCGAGGTCATCGGCTATCAGCCGCCGGCGGAAATGACCAATGCACCTCCCTGGTACGCGGGCCTCGTGACCTGGGGCGAGCTGACGGTTCCCGTGGTGTCGTTCGAAGGCGCCTTCGGCCAGGCGTTGCCGAGCGTGTCGAGCCGCACGCGGATCGTGATATTTCACGCTCCGGGCCTGCCGGGAGGCTACTTCGGCATGCTCACCCAGGGGTTTCCGCAGCTCGTGCGCGTGAATGCAGACGTGATCCGGCCCGATCCGTCGCGCAGCTTCCCGGAACGGGCGCCGGTGATATGCCAGGTGCGCATGGTCAACGAAACGCCGCTCATTCCCGATCTGACGCGGCTCGAGCAGATGATTGCCGAGGAGACTTCGGTGATGACCTGACCGCCGCCGGTGCATTGTATTGAATGGTGGGCAGGCGTAAATTGCGGCGAGGGAGCAACCGAACGATGCTTTGAGGCGGTGGGCTTAAAGAGTCCGGGGGACAGGCGGCCGCTGTCGTTGGATCGGGCTCGAACCGACCTCGCGGTCGGAGGTGGCCAAACGCCATCGCGCAAGGAGAGACGCGGTGATGAGCTGCGGGGAGTGCGGCGGTGGTTGAGCTGGGGAAATTATTTTCCTCGGACGGCTTCATGCCCCACGGTATGTGCTATCTCTGGCGGCCGGGGATTCTTGCGCTTCACGTCGCGTCGGATTCGCTGATCGCGCTCGCGTACTTCTCGATTCCGTTCACCTTGATCTATTTCGTACGCAAGCGTTCCGATCTGCGTTTCGGCTGGATTTTCGTTTGTTTCGCCGCCTTCATCATCGCCTGCGGTACGACGCACCTCATGGAAATCTGGACCATCTGGCATCCGACCTACTGGCTGTCCGGCGGCGTCAAGGCGATGACAGCGCTGGCTTCGATCCCGACGGCCCTTCTGCTGGTGAAGCTGGTGCCGGCCGCGCTGCGAGTGCCGAGTCCTTCGGCGTTGGAATCCGCCAACGCCGAGCTGGCGCGCGAGGTGGCCGAGCGGCGCACCGCCGCGGCACAGGTCCGTACCTTGAACGAGTCGCTGGAGGCGCGCATCGCCGAACGCACCGCCGAACTGCGCGCCGCCAACAGAAACCTGCTGAGCGAAGTGAGAGTGCGCAAGCAGTCGGACGAATTGCTCACGCTGACGTTGGCAAGCATACAAGACGGGGTCATCGTGACCGACTCGGGCGGCAGGATCACCTTCGTCAACGACGCGGCCGCGCGCCTCACCGGTTGCGAGCCGTGCGCCGCCATCCATGCGCCGGTCTCCTCGGTGCTCAAGGTCCTGCACGCGGCGACCCGTGCAAGCTACGACTTATCCGAAGGGTCGGCGTCGGACAACGCAGGCCTGAAGCCCGGGGATCTGCTGCTGATCGATGGCCGGAGCCGCACGATTCCCATCGACATTCGGGACGCACCGCTGCGAACCGAGGAAGCGGGGGTGCGTGGACGCGTTTACACCTTGCGCGACTGCACCGAGCTCGAGCGCGCCGAAGAAGTGCAGCAGCGGATGACCGCACTGGTCGAATCGGCCGACGATGCGATCATCATGAAAGACCTCGGCGGAGTAATTCGCAGCTGGAACGCGGGGGCGGAGCGGCTGCTGCAGTATCGTGCCGATGAAATCATCGGCCGGCCGATCACGCAGTTGCTCCCCGAAGACCGCAAGGACGAGGAATCGCTGATTCTCGGCAATATACGCAACGGGCGGCCCGTCGCCCATTTCGAGACGGTCAGGCGCCGGAAAAACGGCACGCTCGTGGATGTGTCGCTGACGATATCGCCGATCCGCGACCGCTTCGGCGTCATCGTCGGCGCCTCGAAGATCATGCGCGACATCACCGAGCGCAGACAATACGTCGAGCAGCTGCGCAGTCTCAACGCGGCGCTCGAGGAACGCATCCTCGCGCGCAATGCCGAGCTGCGGGAGCGTGATGCGTTGCTGCAGGAAATCCACCATCGGGTGAAGAACAACCTGCAGGTGATCTCGAGCCTGATCAACATGCAGGTGCGGACCCTGCGCGACAACAGCACGCGCGCCGCCCTGCAGCAGTGTCGATCCCGCGTGGAGACGATGGCTCAAATCCACGAAATTCTGTACCAGTCGAAGGACTACTCGAACGTGCCCTTCTGCAAATACGCCAAGGAGCTCACTACCAGAGTGTTGAGCGCGTCCGGGCTCTCGCCGGAGCAGGTGGCCATCCATTACGAAATGCAGGACATATTTCTGGGCGTCGAGCAGGCGATCCCCTGTGCGCTCATCCTGAACGAGCTGATCTCGAACGCGCTCAAGCACGCCTTCCCCGGCGGCGGCGGGGCGATCCGTATCGAGCTCAAGCGGCTCCCCGATACGCGCACTGTGCTTTGCGTCAGCGACGATGGTGTCGGTGTTCCCAAGGACTTCGATCCCGCGAGATCGAGCTCGCTGGGGATGCAGCTGGTCGTGACCCTCGCCGCGCAACTCGATGGGCGGCTGGAGATCGGCACCGCGCCGGGCGCCGCATTCCGCATCACGTTCCCGTCCGGAGATTCCAATGACCAGCCGCGTACCGCCTAGAGTTCTCATTGTCGAGGACGAAGGAATCGTTGCCCGCGATCTGCAGGGGTCGTTGAACGAGATGGGTTACGATGCGTTTGCCATCGCCGCCTCGGCGGACGAAGCGCTTGCCTGTGCGCAGGCAACCCGTCCCGACGTGGTTCTGATGGATATCAGGATCAAAGGGCCGGCCGACGGCATAGACACGGCCGATATGCTCAACAAGCAATTCTCGATGAGCATCATCTATCTCACCGCTCATGCCGATCCGACCACGATCGCCCGGGCCAAGAAGACCGATCCTCACGGATATCTGGTCAAACCCGTCAAGCTGATCGAGCTCAACAGCATGATCGAGATCGTGCTGCATCGGCGGCAGTTGGACCAGGCCCTGCGCGCGGCGCTGCTGCAGAGTCGCGCTCTGGCGGAGCGGCTCGCCGCGGTGCGTGAGGAGGAGCGCAGAGAAGTGGCGGTGCTGCTGCACGACGGCATTGCGCAGGATTTGTTCGCGCTCAAGCTCGACCTCAAGCGCTTGCGGGGGTACGCGACGCGGCGCCGCGCGAAGAAGACATTCGAGGAAATCAACCTGGCGGTCAGCCAATGCATGGAGAGCATTCGACAGATGGCGAACGATCTGCGCCCGGTGGCCCTTGCCTATTCTTCCGTGTTCAACGTGATCGCGGAGCACGCAAGTCATTTCGAAGAACGCTCCAAGCTCAAGATCAACGTCATCCAGACGACCCCGTTTCCCGCGCTGGCGGAATCGATTCAGTTGCTGCTGTTTCGCGCGGCGCAGGAAGGGCTGACCAACGTCGCGCGGCACGCGGGGGCGACGAGCGTCGACATCATCCTGACAACGGACGGCGAGCGAGTCGCCATGGAAATCACGGACGATGGCGTGGGGATCGAGGAGGGAGGCGCCGCCAAGCCGCGTTCTCTCGGACTGCTGGCGCTGCGCGAGCGGTTTTCCGCGCTCGGCGGAGATCTTGCCGTACGTCGTGCGGAGCCGAAGGGGACCTCGATGATCGTCCATTTGCCCATGCCGACAGACGCAAGAAATCATGCCGCGTGATTTCCCCGCCCCGCCGGGCATTCTCGTGGTCGAGGATGAGACCATCGTCGCCAAGGATCTGCAGGCGACCCTGCGCGACATGGGATATGACGCCTATGCGGTCGCCGCGAGCGCGGACGATGCGATAGCGCGCGCGTCCGAGCGCTGCCCCGATCTGGTGCTGATGGATATCCGCCTCAAAGGCCACAGCGATGGCATAAAAACCGCGGCGATCCTCAAGCAGAAATGCCGCTCGGCGGTCATCTACCTCACCGCCCACGCGGACGATGCGACCATTCAGCGGGCGAAGAAGACGGAACCCTACGGCTATCTGCTCAAGCCGGTGAAGTCCGCGGAGCTGCGCAGCATGGTCGAGATCGCGCTCTATCGGCGCGAATTGGACGAGGCGCGGGAACGAGCGGCGGACCTCGAGTCCAATCTCGCCGCCAGGGCAGCGGAGCTGTCGGCCACGAACTCGAAGCTCCGGGCCCTGACCGAGCTCAACCTGCTGATGGCCTCCGAGCGCGATCCTCGCGTCATGCTGGAAAAAGTCTGCAACGGCGCGCGGGAATTGCTCGGCGCCCGATACGCCGTGTTGGTCGTCCATGAGAACTTCGCAAAATCGCCGTTTTGCGCCACCAGCGGTCTCGCGACGGTGGAAGGAGCGCCGCTCGCCATGCCGTGGCTCGACGTTGGTCCGCTCGGCCGCGTGTATGCCCAAAGGACTCCCTGGCGGACCCACTCGCAACCGGATGAGGCGCCCATACCGGTGTTTCCCGACGGTTATCCGCTGTCGCGATCGTACCTGGCCGTTCCCGTCAATTCGTTGGCTCGAACTTATGGCTGGCTCTGCCTGGGCGAGAAGCTCGGTGCCGATGAATTTACCCATGAAGATGAGCGGATGCTCGGGATATTGGCCGGCCAAGCCGGCCGCATCTACGAAAACGGCAGCCTCTACATGGACCTGCAGCTGCATGCGGCGCAACTGCAGGTGGAGATGGATGAGCGCGAACGCTTCGCGGCAAACCTGCGGCGCAGCGAGGAGCGGTTCAGGCAGCTCGCGGAGAACATCCAGGATGTGTTTTTCATCCTGTCGGCTGATTTCGGCGAGTTGATTTATCAGAGCCCGGCCTTCGAGCAGATCTGGGGGCGCCCCCCCGATCCGGCGAATCCGATGGACTGGACCACCTCGATTCACGTCGGCGACCTCGAGCGAATACTCGAGCGCCTGGCGGGCTATGCCGGTCAGCCGATCAACGATGAGTTCGAGTTTCGGATCGTGCGACCGGCGGGCGCCCTGCGGTGGATCCTGATGCGATATTTTCCGCTGTACGACGACAAGGGGCACCCGTACCGCATCGTCGGTGTGGCGACCGATATCACCGACCGCAAACAGGCCGAGGTGAAGATTCAACATTTGAATCGCGTCTACTCGGTACTCAGCGGCATCAATACGCTGATCGTGCGAGCCCAAACGCAGGCCGAGCTGTTCACGGAGTCTTGCCGGCTTGCGGTCGAACAGGGGCATTTCCGCCTGGCCTGGATCGGGTGGTTCGAGGGGGACGAAGACCGGCTCCTGCCGCTGGCGTGGGCCGGCGAAGGCGATGCCGGCAATGTGCTGCGCGACAGCGTTTCCTTGCGCATCGAGGCCGACGCCGTCCACGCGCTCCGGCAAGGCGAGCCATGGGTATGCAACGATCTGCACGCGGTATCCGACGGGTCCGAATTCCAGCGCGGCATGATCGCGCATGGGCTGAGTTCCGTGGTGGTGCTGCCCCTGACGATTCGCGGCAGTGCGGTGGGTTGCATGGTGCTCTCGACCGGCGAGCGCGAATCGTTCGACGCGACCGAAATGCGGCTGCTCACCGAGCTCGCGGCCGACATCTCGTTCGCGCTCGATTATTTGGAGAAAGCCGAGAGGCTCAACTATCTCGCCTACTACGATTCGCTGAGCGGACTCGCGAACCGCACCCTATTTTTAGAAAGGCTCGCCCAGCAGGTCAGCGCAGCGAAACGCAACGAGGGCAAGTTCGCGGTGGTGGTGCTCGATCCGGAGCGCTTCGACCTCATCAACGAGAGTTTCGGCAGAGGCCATGGGGATGCGGCGCTGAAGGAGGTCGCGGATCGGCTCGTGCGCTGCATCGGAGATCGAAATTCAGCCGCCCGCATCGGCCCCGGCCAATTCGCGCTGGTCGTGCCGTTCACGGGCGAAGCCGACGCCTTGGCAGGGATCCTCGATGAGCAATTCCACGCCTGGTTGGGGGAGCCCATCCGAGTAGCCGGGCACGATGTCGCGTTGACCGCCCGGGCCGGCATCGCCATCTACCCGGACGACGGGAACGATGCAGAAACGCTGCTCCGAAATGCGGAAGCGGCGCTGAAGCGGGCCAGTTCTCCGGGCGAGCGCACCGTATTCTTCACCCAGCAGATCGGCGATCGGATCACCGAACGGTTGTCGATGGAGACGAGGCTGCGCCGCGCGTTCGCGAACGAGGAGTTCGTGCTGCACTACCAGCCCAAGGTCGACCTGGAAACGCGCAAGCTGGAGGGGCTCGAGGCGCTCATCCGCTGGCAAAGCCCGGAATTGGGACTCGTCTCGCCGGTGAAATTCATTCCGATCATGGAAGAAACCGGGATGATCATCGACGTGGGTACCTGGGTACTGCATCAGGCTTGTGTCGACCGCTGCGCCTGGTTGGAACAAGGACTGCCCGCGCCGCGCATCGCGGTGAACGTGTCGTCGGTCCAGCTGATGCGTCCCGACTTCCTCGACTGCATACGCGGCGCACTCAAACGCGCGACGCGCAACGCCATGATATTCGAGGCCTCGGGCGCCGGCATGGACATCGAAGTGACCGAAAGCCTGTTCGTCGAGAACGTCGAGGCCAACATGGCGAAGCTTCGCGCCGTTCGCGACCTGGGCGTGGCGATCGCCATCGACGATTTCGGGACGGGATATTCCTCGCTCGGCTACCTGGCCAAGATGCCGGTCGACAGCCTGAAGATCGATCGCACCTTCACCGCCGCCATGCTGGAAGATCCAGGCGTCACGACGCTCGTATCCACCATCATCACCCTGGCGCACTCCCTCAAGCTCAAGGTCATCGCCGAGGGCGTCGAATCCGAAGAACAAGCCAAGATCCTGCGCCTGCTGCGGTGTGACCAGATGCAGGGCTATCTGATCAGCAAGCCGTTACCCGTCGCGGAAATCACCGCGCTTCTGTCCCGGAAAGGGTTCGTCGACGGGAACGGAGCGCGGTAGACGCCCCGGCCTCACCCGCTCTGCGGTGCGCGTGGCAGGACCGCCAGATCGCCGAACCGGCTTTGCAGCCATGCAATCCCGGCGATGGCGGCGGTCTCGGTGCGCAGCACGCGCGGCCCGAGCCTGATGGGGATGAATCCCGAGAGCCGGAATGCCTCGAACTCTTCGGCGTCGAATCCTCCTTCCGGCCCGACGGCCATCTCGACCGCGGCGCCGATCTGAACTGCGGCATCGGCCCCGGCCGCGCCGGGCTCGAGCACCAGTCGGGCGGCGCCCGTCGCCGGGCCGCCCAAATGGTGGATCAGCGGGCGCGGTGCCTCGATCACCGGCAGACGGTTGCGTCCACATTGCTCACACGCAGCGACGGCGATGCCGCGCCAGTGCTCCGCCTTGGACGCGGCCTGAGCTCCGTCGAGACGCACGACGCTGCGCCGGCTGATCACCGGCACGATGCGCGACACGCCGAGCTCCGTCGCCTTCTGCACGATGACATCCATCCGGTCGGCGCGCGCGATGCACTGTATCAGCGTGACGGCGAGCGGCGACTCGCGGTCGATCATGCGCGCCTCGCCGACCAAGGCGGTCACTCGCGAGCCGCGGATGCTCTCGACGGTTGCGGCGAATTCGCGCCCATCGCCCGCAAACAGCACGATCTGGTCGCCGCTGTGCGCGCGCAAGACCCTGGCGAGATGCTGCGCGGCCGGCGCGGGCAGCTCGACCACGCTTCCTGCGCTCAACGGCGCATCGAGGTAAACACGGTTCAGCCGCATTCGGGTCAGGCGCGCATCGGATGGGCGGAACGTTTCATACCGCCCGGATTGTCGCATATGCTAGCAGCCGGAACTTTCCACGGGCAAAGCGATGACATCCCTGCAAGCAGATCCGAGCAGCGGCTTGATGAGCGGCGCGCGGCAGATCCCATCGCCGAACCGCGACGCCCGTCCCGCGGGGGTCGCGCCGGAACTCATCGTCGTGCACGGCATCAGCCTGCCTCCGGGAGAGTTCGGCGGCCCCTGGATCGACCGGCTGTTCACCAACAGGCTGCCTGCTGACGCGCATCCCTATTTCGCGGAAGTTGCCGGGCTCACCGTCTCCGCGCATTTATTCATCGGGCGTGACGGGGTGCTGACTCAATATGTGAGTTTCAACGAGCGGGCGTGGCACGCGGGCGTGTCCAGCTATGAGGGCCGCAGCGCCTGCAACGACTTTTCCATCGGCATCGAGCTGGAGGGCACCGATAGCGCCGCCTACGATGCCCGCCAGTATCGGGTGCTTGCCGAGGCTGTGGCGGCTCTGTGCGCTGCCTATCCCACGCTGTCGCCCCAGCGATTGGTGGGGCACAGCGATATCTCCCCGGGCCGTAAGACGGACCCGGGACCTGGTTTCGATTGGCCGCATGCACGCCGGCTGGTCGGGTACGCGTGTCGGCGAGTCCATCGGACATAACGCGGCCGCTGGTCCCCCGCGAGCAAAGCCAATGCCCAACGCACGATGCCGGTGAGCCGCCAGCGTGGGCACAACGTGATCGGAGTCACTTTTCCCGTCAGCAGAATTCGAGTCGAAGGCCGACATCTTGAGGTGGACGGGCCATCCGTCGCTGTTCCCTCCTGCGGAGGCCTCGTTGTCAAGGTTCGCGGACCTCCCGATCGAACGCAAGCTCCGGTTGGTCATCACCTTCCCGGCTCTGGCGGCGTTTGCGATCGCATTGGGTCTGCATGTCGCGACCAACCTCGTGCACATGCGGGAGGACATGCGGAGCCGGGCCCTGCGCATCGCGGGCGGCACCGGCGTGGAGGTCATCCAGGGGGCTGAAGCCGGCGATCGCGACGCCGCGCTCAAGGCGCTCAGCGGTCTGCGCAACGAAAGTTTCGTGGCCGCCGTGGACATCTCGCTTCCCAACGGCCGCCAGCTCGCCCGCTATCGCCGGGGCAGCGCCGAGATCGATCTCGAGCCGATCCCCCCCGGCGAGGCCGCCGCCCAGGTGCCGGCTCCCGCAGCGCCGGATTCCGGCCGGCCGCCGACGCTGCAGCTCAAGTCCGATGGGATTCATGCCCGCCTCGCCGCCACTCATCACGGCAAGCTCCTCGGATGGGTCGACGTGGTCGCGCCGTTGAGCGCGGTCTATGTCGACTGGCCCGGATATCTTTGGATGACTGCGGCTGCCATCGCGGCGGCTCTCTGCGGCGCGTTTTGGTTCGCCGCGCGGCTGCAGCAGCAGATATCCGGCCCCATCGTCAATCTCGCCCAGACCATGCGCCGCGTGTCCTCGGAGGAGGATTACACGCTGCGCGTGGAGGGCTGTTCCCAAGACGAGATCGGCGCCTTGATCGACGGCTTCAACCAGATGCTCGATCAGATCCGGCAGCGCGATTCGCGTCTGGAGCGGTACCGGCAATTCCTGGAGCAGCAGGTCGAGGAGCGCACCGTCAATCTCGCCAACGCCAACCGCGAGCTGCAGCAGGCGATCGCCGAGGCCACGGGTGCGAAAGAGGCGGCGGAACGCGCGAGCAGCGCCAAGAGCGAGTTCCTGGCGAGGATGAGCCATGAGATCCGTACGCCGATGAACGGCGTGATGGGAATGGCCGAGCTGCTGCAGGGAACGGAGCTATCCGGGCGCCAACGGCGACTGGCGCAGATCATCACGCGCTCGGCCGAGGGGCTGCTCGAAATCATCAACGATATTCTGGATTTTTCGAAGATCGAAGCCGGCAAGCTCGAGCTCGAGACCATCGAGTTCGGATTGCGCGAGATCATCGAGGAGACCATCGAGATCCTGGGCGTCCGGGCGCGCGCGAAGGGCCTGGAGCTCAAGTGCGTGATCGAGTCCTCCGTGCCCGCCTCCGTGCGCGGAGACCCCGTGCGTTTGCGCCAGGTGCTGGTCAATCTGGCGGGCAACGCCATCAAATTCACCGAGTCGGGCGACGTGACCGTGCGCGTGCGGGCCGTCGATGCGGGGGGACAGCTGAGATTCGAGGTGACCGACACCGGCATCGGAATCTCGCAGGAGGCCCAAACCCAGATCTTCAGCGCGTTCAGTCAGGCGGATTCCTTCACCACGCGCAAATACGGCGGCACCGGGCTGGGACTGGCGATCTGCCGCCAGCTGGTCGGCTTGATGGGCGGCGAGATCGGTGTGCACAGTACGCTCAATCGCGGCTCCACCTTCTGGTTCGAGGTGCGGTTGGAGCCGGCGGCGGATCCTGCGGCGACGTTCACGGCGGCGAGCAGCCTGTGGTCGCCGGACTCGAGGCAAGGCGAGCCGGCTGCCGCCGCGGGACCCCTCATCCTGCTGGTCGAGGACAACGCAGTAAACCGCGAGGTCGCGGTCGGCATGCTCGAGAACTTGGGGTACCGGACGGAGTCGGCCGGCAACGGCATGCTCGCCTTGGAAGCGCTGAGCGAGGCGCACTACGCCGCCGTCCTCATGGATTGTCAAATGCCCGTCATGGATGGTCTGACGGCAACCGCGGAAATCAGGCGGCGCGAGGCCAATACGGGCGGTGCCCGGCTCGCCATCATCGCGCTCACCGCGAATGCCATGGAGGGGAATCGCGAACGCTGCCTGGCGGCGGGCATGGATGATTTCCTGAGCAAACCGTTCACCCAACTCGAGCTGGCGACGGTGCTGCACAAATGGGCGCCGGTGGGTGAGGGTGCGGCACCTCGCGAGGCGGCAAGGCCTCCGGTGCCGGCCGGCAATGCGTCCGCGACCCCCCCGCTTGTCGACGCGGGCGTGTTGCGCGACATCTCCTCTCTCGGCCGGCCGGCCTTATTGAGCTCGCTTATCGATCTGTATATGCAGCATTCCCCCTCCCTGATCGGCGCGATCGAGACGGCGGCGCGCAACCGGCAGAAGACGGAACTCGCGGAAGCGATTCATACCCTCAAGTCGAGCACTGCCAATCTCGGCGGCGCGCGGCTCGCGTCGCTACTGAAGGAGTGCGAAGCGATGGTGAGCGGCGGCCAGGTCGAGGAGGCGGCGCTGCGGTTGCAGCGCATCCGCGGGGAATACCGCGATTTTTGCGAGGCGCTCGGGCGGGAAAAGTCCGCCACGGCGGCATGATGGACGGCGCGATGGACAGCTTGGCGGAATTGGATCAAGCGGCCACGATCCTGGTGGTCGACGACGACCCGGGTGCGCGACTCCTGTTGAGCACGGCCTTGGAAATGGCCGGCTTCCGCGTCACGGCCGTGGCCGACGGACACAGCGCGCTCGCCGCCTTCCGCACCCAGCCTTCGGACTGCGTCATCCTGGACGTGGTCATGCCCGGCATGAGCGGGTTCGAGGCCTGCATTGCGCTGCGGGGACTGCCCAATTGCCGCCACGTGCCGATCCTGATTCAGACCAGCCTGGACGATATGGAATCGGTCAAGCGCGCCTACACCGCCGGTGCCACGGACTTCTCCTCGAAGGGCATCAACCCGATGCTGCTTGCACAGCGGGTGAAGTTCCTGGTGCGCGCGAAGAGAACCCAGGACCAGCTGCTCGCGAGCGAGGCGCGGGTCAGCTACCTCGCCTACTACGACCCATTGACGGCGCTGCCCAATCGTCAGCGCCTGCGGCAGATTCTGGACGAGCAGGTCGCCTGGGCCGAGCGCGGCAGGCGCGGCGTCACCGTCCTGATGATGGACGTGGACGACTTTTCGCGCATCAACGACACCCAGGGTCCTGCGGTGGGCGATATGCTATTGAAGGAAGTGGCGAACCGCCTGCAGCATTGTCTGCGCGATTGCGAGCGCACCGGACCCGCCTTGGAGGACGTCGCGGTCGAGAACCTCATCAAGGATTGGGTCGCGCGCACCGGTGGCGATGAATTCGGCCTGGTGCTGCCGGGCGTCGCCACCGTGGACGGCGCCGAGCTGGTCGCGCGCCGGGTGCAGGGGGCGCTGGCACGGCCATTCATGATCGGCGAACAGGAGGTGCCGCTGTCGGCGGCCATCGGGATCAGCATTTTTCCGCTCGATGCCTCCGGCGCGGAGATGCTGATCAACAATGCGGACGCGGCCATGCACCATGCGCAGAAGGCGCATCGCAGCGGTATGGAATTTTTCAAGAAATCGATCAGTACGCGGGCGGCAAAGCGGATGTCGCTCGAGGCGGATTTGCGCAAAGCCGTGGAACGGCGCGAATTCTCGTTGAGCTTTCAGCCGCGGCTATCCCTCCAGGATCTCAACGTCGAGGCCGTGGAAGCGCTGTTGCGCTGGTCGCATCCGCAGCGGGGCATGGTTCCGCCCGACGAGTTCATACCGCTGGCCGAGCAGAGCGGCCTGATCGTCGAGATCGGCGATTGGGTGCTGCGCGAAGCCTGCACTCAGGTGCGGCGCTGGCGCGATGCCGACGCCAACGCCTGGCAGGTGGCCGTGAACGTCTCCGGCGTGCAGTTCCGCGACGGCAGCCTTGTGCGCCGCGTGGCCGACGCCATCGCCGCCGCCGGCATCGAACCGCGCATGATCGAGCTCGAATTCACGGAGGGCGCGCTCATCGAATATTCGACGGCCGTGAGCAAGGCGGTGAACGCCTTGAAGGGGCTCGGCGTGGCCACCGCCTTGGACGATTTCGGAACCGGCTACAGTTCCATGTCGTACCTGCGACATTTTCCGGTCGATACGCTGAAGATCGATCGGGTGTTCGTGCGCGACATCAGCTCCCGGCGGGCCGGCAATGCGCCCCTGGTCGACGCAATCATCGCCATGTCGAAGAGCCTCGGGCTCGCGACCGTGGCGGAGGGAGTGGAGACCGAGGCTCAATGGCAATATCTGAAAGACCGCGAGGCGACGCAGGTCCAGGGGTTCTTGTTCTGCCGGCCGTTGCCGATCGTGGATCTGGAGCGCTGGCATGCCGATTGGCTGCTGTCGCGCCGGCAGCGGGACGCGGGGGCGGCTTAAGGCTGCGTGCCGGGGTAGGAGCGAAATAGCGACTGTCGCGCGAAATTCAGATGTACGAACGAGCATGCTGCAGTGTCGCGGACATGCCGAGCGATCGCCCCGTTGGCCGCAAGGTCCCGGATAGTTTCCGGCCGATCCGATACGAAGCGCCACGGCGTCTGGACCGCTGGGCCGCGCTCAGCTGCGATGGCGATGGCGAGTGCGGAGCGGAGCGCCTCCCGCGGGGGCGAGTAGATGAGAACCGACTCGTGCACCAAGCCCGCGTCGGCCACCTGCAGGGCGGCGCACAAGCGGATTTTCACGGCCGCATCGAGCGCGTCCACAGCCCGCAATCCTTGGATGGCTTGCCGCGTGAGACCGCTCAACGTACCGCCGCTCGCCTGCAGCAGCGGTCCCTCTGCGGCCCATGCCTCAGGCGGACAGAGTTTCGTTTCAGGGTTCAACTCGATCAACGGATTCACTTCGGCCGGATAGATGCGGCACACGAGCGGCCGCTCGTCATATATCCCGCAACGAAAATCGGCCAGGAGATTCGGACAAGGCCCCGTGACATCCGCAACCAGCATGGCGACGACGCGCACCGCCATGGAGCCGCTCATCACGGCGAACGATCTGCGCTCGAAGTGGGCCGCTCTCGGATCCTCGTCGGCCAACCGAGCGGGCCACGGGGATGCCTCGCAGATCAATTGAACCTGATGACCCCGGTCGAGCCACGCCATCGCTTCCGCCACGGTCAGCGGAATCTTCAAGTCCCGACAACACTTCCCGCATCGAGTACAGTGGAAAGGGATGTTCAAGCCTCTCTCATCTTGATCCGGCGAATGCCGCCGCACGACGCGGTCGTCGATTCGCGGCCGCTTGGGGCGGCTTATTCTACTCGAACGGGATATCGCGCGAGGTCGTGAATGCTCGAGCGCCGGCCGACCCGCGACGCCAATGCAGCCGGTTACTCGATCCGCTCGCCATGCTGCGAAATATCGAGGCCCTCGCGCTCCTGCTCCTCCGTCACCCGCAGTCCGATGGTCATATCGATCGCTTTGAGGATGATGAAGCTGACGGAAAACCCATATATGAGTGTCGTGCCCACGCCCCACAACTGGGTCAGCACCGAGCCGTCCGCCCCGCTGATTTCCTTGCTGGCGAACACGCCGGTCAACAAGGCACCGATGATTCCGCCGATACAGTGCACGCCGAATGCGTCGAGCGAGTCGTCGTATCCCAGCGCGCTCTTCAGCGAAGTTGCCGCAACGAAGCACGCGACGCCGGCGACGGCGCCGATGATAACGGCGGGCGTCGGGCCGACGAACCCGGATGCCGGCGTGATCGCGACCAAGCCCGCGACCGCACCGGATGCGATCCCGAGGACGCTGGGCTTACCTTTCACGATCCATTCGGCGAACATCCAACCGAGAGCCGCGGCCGCGGCGGCGATCTGCGTAGCGACCATCGCCATGCCGGCGCGGCCATCCGCGGCGACGGCCGACCCGGCGTTGAATCCGAACCAGCCGACCCACAAGAGCGAAGCGCCGATCAGAGTCAAGGTCAAATCATGGGGCGGCATGGACTCCTTGCCGTATCCGAGGCGTTTGCCGAGCACCAAGCAGCTGGCGAGGCCCGCTATACCCGCATTGATGTGCACGACGGTGCCGCCGGCAAAGTCGAGAACGCCCTTGGCGGCGAGCCACCCCGACGGCTCCCATACCCAGTGGGCGATCGGACAATAGACGATCAGCAGCCAGACCGACATGAAAATCAGCATGGCGGAGAACTTCATGCGATCGGCAAACGAGCCCGTGATGAGAGCCGGTGTGATGATCGCGAAGGTCAACTGAAACATGCAATAGACGGTCTCGGGAATCGTCACGCCGAGATGCGAGACCGTGAGCGTCATGGCGTCGTGCCGATACACCATTCCGTCGAGCAGAAACCGCGTCGCGCCTCCCATAAAGTAGGGATTGCTGCCCGGTGTGAATGACCACGAATACCCGATGAGCCACCAGAGGAGGGTCACCACGCAGGCAATGGCGAAGCTCTGCATGAGCGTCGCGAGAACGTTCTTCTTGCGCACCATACCGCCGTAAAAGAGCGCCAATCCCGGGATGGTCATGAGCAGCACCAGGGCAACGGATGCCAGCATCCAGGCCGTGTCGCCCGCATTGATCTTGTCGAAACCGACCAGCACCGGCGCCGTGGGGGCAGCAGCCGCCTGCGCTGCGGTTGCGGACGCCTGCGCTGCGGGTGCGGACGCCTGCGCTGCGGGTGCGGCAGCCCCCGGCGCATCGTCGGCCCAGTCGGCCGACACCGGCAGCATCAGCAGCCCCACACAAACGAGACGAGAGAGCTTGATCTTCAATGTCGTTCCCCCAACGGTGTATCGCACATGGATTTGCGCACGTCATCCAGCCTGAAGGGTTTCAGGATTTCGGTGATCGGAGTCTTCGCTGAAAGCCGTCGGCGCGTGGGCCGGCAGACGCAATGTGAACCGTGATCCTTTTCCTTCCGTGCTCTCCAGCCAGATCGCGCCTTTGTGCAAATCCACGATCGATTTGACCAGCGACAAGCCGACGCCGCTGCCGCTGATGCCCGAAGTGTTGCTGCCGCGGTAGTAGCGCTCGAACACGCGCCCCCGATCCGACTCCGGAATGCCGAGGCCGTGATCCTCGATCGAGACCACGATCTGCCCGTTCTCGTTCGCGGCGGCGGCCTCGATGCGCGCGCCCTCCGGAGAATACTTCACGGCATTGGACAGAAGGTTGGCGAAGAGTTGGCTGAGAAGGCTCGCATCTCCATAGACCAAGAGAGGCGCCGCGGTCTCCGCGGGCTCGACGATTTGTGCATCCGGCGTCAATTCCCGCTGCAGGCGGCAGCCGTCGCGCAGCAACGCTCTCAAGTCGACCTGACCCGGATGGTAATAAAGCTCCATGCAACCATCGATGAGGCGCGCCGAACCGATCAAGTGGTCGATCAGCTGCGTCATGCGCAGCACCATGCTGCGGATCTTGAAGGCGCGCTGCGCCAGCTCCTCGCTCGTCAATCGATGACGCAGCGAGATCAATCGCTGGGTGTGCCCATCGATGATGGCCAGCGGCATCCGGAATTCGTGCGACGCCATCGATACAAAATTACGCTGCAACAAAGTCAATCGCTGCTCCTCCGCGAGCTTTGCCTCCAAGACGGCCGCCTGCGTCGCCAACGCGTGGCGGTTGCTCGCCAGATCGATGGCATTGTTGCGGAAGACCACGACGGCGCGCGCCATCTCCCCGATTTCGTCGGGGCGCCGCGTGCCATGCACATCGATGCCGGTCTCGTTCGCGGCGAGCCGGTGCATCCGTGCCGCAAGATCGACGAGCGGCGCGGAGATGGAGCGAGTGACATGCATCATCGCACCGGCGACGAGCAGTCCCGCGAGCAGCATCATCAACCCGATACGCTCCCGCGCCCGGCTGTAAGCGCGATCCGAATCCTCGCTTGCATCACGCGCGCTCGCGACGTTGCGGTCCGTGAGCATGCCCAGCAGGTCGCTCGCGGCGCCGTAGGCGGCTTTCGACGCCTGCTCTTGCAGGGCGGTCGCCTCGCCCGCCGCCGGCGCATGAGCCTGCGCGAGGATCGCCCGATACTCGCCCCATTTCGTTGCGAATCTCCGATAAATATCGTCCTCGGTGGCATCGTGACGAATCTGGCGATAGGCGAACTGCGCCGCGGCGATTCCGCGGTCGAGGGCGGCCATTTGCTTCAAGGCAGATGTCCGCTCGCTCTCGCCGACGGCGCGCAGCAGCGTTGCGGCGACCGGCGGGAAATCCGTCGTCAGGTTGTTGAGGTCGCCCAGGGCGCGCGTGCTTGGCAGCCATCGCATGCGGATCTGCGCGGATGCATCGTTGACGCTGCCGATGCTCCAGAGGGCCTCGAGTCCAAGAACGATTACCAATAGAAATAAAAGAAGAAAAACCAGGGAGAGCCGTACTCGGATGGAGCGCGCTTGTCTCATGAGTGGCATTGCATCCTAAGGCGAGGTGACCAGCGATCGGCGGCAAGGCCGCGACGGGATTCAGCCTAGCAGCATCGCTCGCGCGGAATAAGGGCCGAATCGCCGGCGGCAAAAATTTTTACTCTTTCTTAACACCGGCGATGCTAGCCTGACATCGATGACAGAGGAGACCGTGGGAACATGAACGAGCGGTGCACGAGAATTCTCTGTGTCGAGGACGACCGCGAATCCGCGTCCTTGATTTGCGAGGAGCTCACGGATCGCGGATTCGATGTCACCGTCGCATACAACGGACATGACGGGCTCGCGGCCATACTCAAACGGCCGCCGGACCTCGTCTTGTCCGACGTGAACATGCCGGGGATGTCCGGGTTCGAACTTCTGGAGCGGATCACGGCGATGGCCCCGCGCTTTCAAAACGTCCCCTTCGTGTTCCTCACCGCCGTGGGCGACCAGCGCAGCGAGCTCAAGGGCTGGCAATTGGGGGCCGACGACTACCTCACCAAGCCGGTGGACTACGATCTGCTGTCCGCGCGCATCGGTGCCCGAATGGCGCACGTTGCCCGAAATGAGGTCTGGCCGAAGCAAATCAATTTGCGCGAGCGTGAAGTGGAGACGCTCACGTGGGCCGCGCGAGGCAAAACCTTCGAGGAGATCGGAACGATCCTCAGTTTGAGCAAGCGCACCGTCGAGTTTCACCTGGACAACGCGCGCCGCAAACTCGGCGTTGCCACGCGCACGCAGGCACTCATCAAAGCGGCGGCCGGGGGCCTCATCCAGCTGTGAGGAATTTTTTAACGCGATTCAGTCTACCCGGGACGGCATTCGTCCGTACACACTGGCGCTCGCGCTGATCCGGGTGTCTTGGCGATCTCTGATGCGTTGGGCCGCCGCGGAGAGGTTTTGTCTCTGGAAACTTGAGCGAAGAATTCACGGAGCAAGGGAAGAGCAATGAAAATTCCAAGGGGTCTGCAGAAGTATCTGATCTCGGTTGCGGCGCTGGGCCTCATGGCGGCCCTCAATCCGTCGATTGCAAGCGCCGAGGAAACGGCCGGGGCGATCGTGGGCATCGTCACGAATTCGGCCAAGCTTCCCGTCGCGCATGCAACGGTTACGGCGAAACGGGTCGACGGCGGCGGCATCCGCGCCACCTTGTCGGGCAGTGACGGCGTGTATTCGTTCAGCGACCTGCCTCCGGGCCTGTGGTCGATCACCTCGCAGGTCGAGGGCTTTGCGGAAGTCGCCGAGCCCGCCATCTCGGTCGTGCCGAGCAAGGCCACGCGGCACGATATCGTGATGAATGCCGGAGCTGCGCCGATGGGACCTGCGTTGGCTGCGACGCCTCCAGCGGCGCCGACGTTCGTGGCGGCGGTCAAGGAGGCGGCGCACAAGCTCATCGCGGCAGCGCCGGCGGTGCCGACGGTGCCCGAGGCACTCCAATCGCCGGAACCGGGACCCGAAGTCGATACGGTAACCCCGTTCGCGAATGTCGGCGACATCGGCTGGCTGAACGGGAACACGCGTTCGTCACCGGCATTCGATACCAAGTTCTTCACGCCCGAGATTCGATTGGACGTGAACTACCTGCAGAGCCTCAACCACCCGATCGATCATACGGTCGACGGCTCGACCGAGGTGTTCCGCTCGAGCGAATTCCAGATCGAACAGGTGAGCTTCGGCGGAGATTTTCACTGGGACAATGTGAGAGCGCGCTTTCTATCGATGTTCGGCATGTTCGCGACGACCACGCCGCGCAACGATGCGAGCGGCGCGATCGGCCAGTGGGATCTTCAAGATGCCTATCGATACTTCTCGGAAGCGAATGCGGGCTATCATTTCGACGTGAGCCACGGACTCAACGTGGACGCGGGCGTATTCGTTTCCTACATCGGCCTGTTCAGCTACTACAATTTCGACAACTGGACCTATCAGCCCTCGTACGTGTCGTCGAATACGCCATGGTTCTTCAACGGGCTGCGCGTCCAGTGGTTTCCAACCCAGAATCTGAAGATCGAGCCCTGGCTCATCAACGGCTGGCAATCCTATGCGAAATTCAACAAGCATCCGGGCTTCGGCGGGCAAATCCTCTGGGTACCGAGCAACAACATCAAGATGGTGTTCAACAGCTACGGCGTCGGCCAGGATAACTTGAACTGCCAATCCAACAGCAACAACGGGCAGGGCACCATGGACGTGAATTGCCAGCCGCAGAATGGCGGCAACCCCAACGCCGCGGCGGGCTCTTACGTGGGTGCGGGGCCGACGGTCAACTACGCCAACGTGACGCGTGTTCACGAGGATGACAGCCTGCTGGTGAAATATTACGACGCCAAGGGACAGGGCGGCGCCGGCATTTCCAAAATGGCATTCAGCCTGACCTGGGATTTCGGCTGCGAGTACGGCGGCGGCGTGCACTGCACGCACGGGCCGAACAAGGAGGAATTCCTGGGCGTCATGCTCTACGACCGCACCTGGTTCCACAGCGATCTGTTCGCGGTAACGGTCGGCGGCGGCTTCATGAACAATCCGGGCCGGTATCTCGCGCTGACCCCGCCCATCAACGGAGCGACGGCGGCCAGCGGTTCGCCCTACTTCACGCAACAGCCGGGCCAGAAACTCTATCAATGGGATTCGCAGATCAACTTTCAGTACATGCCGAAGAGCTGGATCACCTGGTGGACCGAAGCCACGTTCCGGCACTCGAGCGTTCCGTATTGGTCGGGACAGGGCGGCATAACGCCCCCCGGCGGCAACAACGGTGCTCCGGCGAGCTGCGTGGGGCCCAACGGGGCCAATCCGCTCACCGGCCAGTGCAACTCGGGCGACTGGTTCCCGGATCTGCGCACGCGTGAAACCGTCTGGGGCGCGGGCGTGATGGTCTATTTCTAGGCAACGCGCACGTTAGGGAACGGGCACGAATTACCCCCGGCGGTTGCGGCTGGCAGCACCCATGCGCGCGGCCGTCGGGAATTTCTCGGGCTTGCATGCCTTGCACTGCTTGGCCCGATCGCGGCCGCTGCCTCCCCGGCGATCTGGCGCTTCGCGCACACGGCGGAGAAGGATCACCGGGTGATCAAAGACCGGCTGCATGCGCAGAACAACCGGGGCCACGAGGATTGCGCGTTCTTGAACGCAGTGGGCGCGGTCTGGCCCGTCGATGTGAGCAACTCGGCCGCAGGCTACAGCGCCTCGACCGGATTTCTGATCGATCGATGCCACGTGCTCACCAACATGCACGCCGTGTATTTCGACGACATCGTGATCCATCCGCCGCCCGGCCAATCGGTGGCGTTTGCGGTCGGTCAAACCCCGGGCGGCCGCGAGAGGGGCGCGCTGCAGGGTCTCAAGTATTTGATGAGCGGCACGGTGGTCGCGCACGGTGATGCCATCATCTTGGAACACCAGGTGCACCATCCGGAAAACGACTGGGCGCTCATCCGGCTCACGGCCAATGTGGTCGACACCATCGTGCCGATGACCATCGCCACCGTCGAACCCGCGCAGCTGCCGAACGCTCTGCGGCTCTCCATGGCCGGCTTTCCGTCCGATCGCAGGGCAGCGCACGGCGATCAATTGGATTTGAAAGACCTGTGGGGCACGGACGGTCGGGTGGTCGGAATAGTCTGGGAAAGCACGCAGGGCGCCGTCATCGAATCGACGCTTCAGGCGGCCCTCGGCAACTCGGGAAGTCCGGTGTATGGGGACTTCGAGGGACGCAGGCACCTGGTCATCGGCATGCACCAGGGCATCCGCGGCAATGGAATCGATGCCTCGGAAGGCGCGCCCAACCTCGAGATCTTCTTCACCCCTGGTACGTTGGCAAGCATCCGCGCCGCCCAGGAGTTGACGCCCTGCCGATAACCAGCCGGAATTCATTTTTTTATGGAATCCTTATACCGTCTTGCATAAGGTGTGGGATGCGGCAGTCCAACGGGTACGCGGGCACGAACACATGAATATCGCCTCTTTGACGAGCTATCTGCGAAATCCCGCCTCGTACTCGACACCGTGGCAGTCATTGCAGCGAGGGTGGGACACGACGCAGCGGGCCGCTGCGGCATCCCTGCGTCGCGGCTGGGGCATTGCCAGGATGGCGATCCATCCGTCCCCGATGAGCTCGCGCTGGCACTGGCCCGACTATCCGCGCGCGCTGGCGATCACGGGACTCTGCACGGCGATCGCCTGGCCGCTGTCTGCCTCCTTGGGACTGGTCAACATCGTGATGATCTATCTGCTGGGAGCGACGCTCGGGGCGTTGCGTTTGGGGCGCGGCCCGGTCATGGCGCTCGCGGTCACCAACATGCTCGCTTTCGATTTTTTCTTCGTTCCGCCGGTGTTCAGCTTCGATGTGGAGGACGCGCGCTACCTGTTCACGCTCGGCGTGATGCTGGCCGTTGCCCTCGTGATGTCGAATCTCATGGTGAGCATTCGGCGACATCGGGAGGTCGCCGACGCGCGCGAACAGCGCACCGCGGTGCTGTATGCGATGAGCCGCGAGCTCACCACGGCGCGCGATGCGCAGGCGATGGCGGCCGCGGCGATACGCCACATCTGCGCGGTGTTCCACAGCACTGCCGTGGTGCTGGTTGCGGACGCGAACGGATCCCTGTCGCCAATCTCCGCCGGCGCCGATACCGCCGGCCCCGATGGGCAGAGCTCCTCGCCGCACGTCGACCTCGAGCTGGCGCGGGAGGTCATCGAGCGGGGCGAGCGGCGCATCCAGGATGCCGTCTACCTGCCTCTGCAAGGCAATCGGCGCGTCAGAGGGGTGATCGTGGTCCGCCCGCAGCCCCCGTCTCGTGCGCTGCCCGCCGAACAACTGAATTTGCTGGATGCCTTCGCAGGTCAATTGTCATTGTCGCTGCAAAGAGCGCGCCTCGCCGAGGTCGCCGAGGCGGCAAAGCTGTCCGCGGAGAGCGTTCTGTTGCGCAACACGCTGCTCGCCTCGATTTCCCACGATCTGCGCACCCCGCTCTCCGCCATTGCCGGCGCCGGCAGCTTGATCGCGCAGACGGAGTACGCACTCAACGACGATCGCCGGGCGACGTTGGGGAAATTGATCGAACGCAAGGCCCGCGACATGACCCGGCTGCTGACGAACGTACTCGATTTGGTACAGATGGAGTTCGGCGGCCGCACTCTGCGTTCCGATTGGCATTCGATCGAGGACCTGGTGGCGCTGGCGCTGCGGGCAAGTCATCTGCGGCTCTGCCAGTGGCGCATCATTTTGAATCTGCCGCCCGAGCTGCCCCTGCTCCTGGTCGAACCCACGCTGATCGTGCAGATCATGACCAACCTCCTGGAAAATGCCGCGAAGTACACACCCCCCGGCACGACCATCACCATACGCGCTGCCGCCGACGAGAAGGGCATGTTGATATCCGTTGCGGACGATGGTCCCGGCTTGCCTCCCGGCGATCCCGAGCGCCTGTTCGAGAAATTTCAACGCGGCCGCTCGGAGAGCAATATTGTCGGCGTCGGGCTCGGGCTTGCCATATGCCGAGCCGCCGCGCGTCTTCATGGCGGCGATATTCGCGCGTCCAATCGGCCGGGCGGCGGGGCGCAGTTCGACATCTCATTGCCGATGGCGAGGCAAGCAGCCGTGCAGGCGGCCGCGGAGGCCTGCTAGGACCTGCCCGATGTGCGTCGTGCTCATCGTGGAGGACGACCCGGGGATTCAAGACGTGCTGCGCTTTCTCGCGGAGGCCAATGACATGCTGGTCGTGGCGGCCGATACCTGCGCCGCCGCGATTCGCGAGGCGCGATCCCATCGGCCCGATCTCGCCATCATCGATCTCGGCCTGCCGGACCGCGACGGAATCGAGCTGGTATCCAGCATTCGCAGCTGGTCGCACCTGCCGATCATCGTGTTGTCGGCACGCACCCTCGAGTCGCAAAAGCAGGCGGTGTTGGCGGCGGGCGCCGACGACTACGTCACCAAACCGTTCAGCGCGCCGGAGCTTCTCGCGCGGATGCGCGCTCTTCTGCACCGGAGCGCGGACCCGCCCAAGAACGCCCCATAACGGCGCACGAGATCGGCAAGCATGCACTGATTTGTTCGTTTGACGGCATCCTGGAAGGAAGGCAGACTTTTTCACGGGATGGTTGCGCGTCGTCAACCTGGGTGAAAAATTGTCCGCCCTACACGCTCGCTTGGAGGCGAAGGCCGTCATGGCCGCAGACACCGCACGCGCCATGGCGGTGAGCGGATGACCGAGGCCATGCACCTCATCCTCATTTTTGAGGACGATGAGGCGATTCAAAACATCTTACGCATGTTGTTCGAGGCGAACGGCTTCAGGGTGGTGATCGCCGAAACGGCCGCCCGCGGCGAACAGGATGCGCGGTTGCACAGGCCGGACGTCGTGCTCGTCGACCTCGGCCTTCCGGACCGAGACGGGCTCAATGTCATCCCTGCGATTCGAGCATGGTCCGCGGTGCCGATCGTCGTGCTGACGGCGCGCACCGCCGAGGACCAGCGGCTTGCGGCGTTCGAGATGGGCGCGGATGACTACGTGGTCAAGCCGTTCAGCGCGCCGGAGCTCCTGGCACGGGTGCGCGCCATCGTGCGCCGGCACGTGCGCGGGAATCTACCCATGGGTGTGCTCGAGCTGGGGGAGGTCTCGATCGATCTCGGCCGGCGCGTCGCCCGCCGCCAGGATGGGCGGGACCTGCGCCTGACTCCGCTCGAGCACCGGATCCTGCAGACACTGGCGCGCCAGCCCGACCGGATCGTCACGCACGCGGCGATCATGACGGAGGTTTGGGGACCCGTGCGCGACAACTCGCGCGCGCTGCGGGTGTACATCGGGAGCCTGCGCAGAAAACTCGAAGTCGATCCCAGCCGGCCGCGGCATATTCTCACCGAACTTGGCGTCGGCTACCGGCTCGTCATCGAGGCGCAGACCTAGGAGGCGCATTCATGGCGGAGGCCTTCGCGGTGCGATTCCACCAGCCACCGCCCAGGGCCTGAAAGAGCGCCACCGTGTCTGCGTAGCGCGCGGCCTCTGCCTGTATCCGGCTGAGCAGCGCCTGGTCGTAAGCCGTTTCGGCGGCGAGCAGAATCAGCGTGTTGACGTAACCCGTCTGCAGCTGCTGCTGCGTGAGATCGTAGGTCAGTTTGGCAGCTTTTTCCGCTTCCACGTCGGCAGCGAGCGTGTCCGCGTCCGAGAGCGACGCGTGCAGCGTATCGGCCACGTTCTGATAGGCGGTGATCACCGCGCTCTGATACTGGGACGCGGCCTGTTTCAACGCCTGGGTCGCGGCACGCTTCCGATGCAGCAGTGTGCCACCCTCGAAGAGGGGCTGTGTCACGTCCCCGACCAGGTTCCAAAACGGTCCCCCATGCCGGAACATCCAGCTGAATTGGTCCGCGTTGCCGCCGTACGACCCGGTGATGGAAAACTGCGGCAGCATCGCGGCCACCGCCACTCCGACCTGCGCATTGGCGGCGTGCAGCTGCGCGGCGGCGGCGCGGACATCCGGGCGTTGTTCGATGAGGTGGGAGGGCAGCGAGACCGGCAGCTCGGGCGGCAGATGCAGCGCATCCAGCTCGAAGGTTTCGGACACTTCCTGGTTCGGCAGGTTGCCGACCATGGCACGAATCAGATCGCGCCCCTGCTCGAACTGCAATTGCAGCGGGGGCAACATCGCCTGGGCCTGCGCCAAGGCGGTTTCCTGCGCCGCGACGTCGATACGCATCGCCTGTCCCACCTGAAATTGATTGCGCAGGATATCGAGTGCTTTTGCGTCGGCGTCGATGATCTCCTGGGTCGCGCGGATCTGCGCGCGCAGCGAGGCCTCCTGGATCGCCGCGGCGGCGACGTTGACCGCCAGCGTGATGTAGGTGGCCTCCAACGCAAACCGTTGTACCTCGGCCTGCGCGGCGAGCGATTCGACCTGGCGCCGGTTGCCCCCGAATACATCGGGCACGAATCCCACGGTGAGCTCGGCGGTTTGAAAGTTGTAGAACAGCGGCTCGGTGTAGGGCGGTACGCCCGGTGTCTGCCGAGGAGCGAGCAGGTTGTCGCCGTTGCCCTGCACGCCGGGAGCCTGGTCGTTGGTGAGATTGCCGGCAATCTTGTGGCGCTCGGCTTGATAAGTCGCCCCGACCGACGGGAAGTAGAAGCCCTGCTGCGCGTAGACCAGTTCTCTTGCCTGGGAGAGCGCCGCCTGCGCCGCGGCGATGCTGGGATTGGCCTTGAAGGCCTTTTCGATCAGCGAGTCGAGCGCGGGCGACTGGAACAATTCCCACCAATCGAACGGGATGTCCCGGCCGGGGACGTAGTGCTGCGATTCGCCTCCCCCAACCGCTGCGGACGAACTGGTTTGCGGCAGCGAAGTCGGTGCATAACCGGCGTTCGCCGGGGCCTTGGGCTCGTGAAAATTCGGCCCAACTGCGCAACTCGCCAGCGCGGCGATGCATATCCAAAGGACCGGCAACAGCGCTGCGGACGGCGCGCAGCGGGTGGGCGCGCTGCCGATGGGCGCGCAGCTCATGGGCGCGGTGCGGGTGGGCCTCATTTTGCGGCAATCTGTGGTCGGTTCCACCAGCCCCCACCGAGCGCCTGGAACAAGGCGACGGTGTCGGCGTAGCGGGCTGCCTGCGCCTGCACGCGGGTCAGCAGCGTTTGCTGATAAGCCGACTCGGCGCCGAGCAAGGTCAGCGTGTCCACGTAGCCGCTCTGTGCTTGCTGGCGGGTCATGTCGTAGGTCACTTGAGCCGATCGTTCCGCTTTCACATCCGCGCTGAGCGAATCGGCATCGCAGAGGGATTGGTGCAGTGTGTCGGCGACGTTCTGATAAGCGGCAATCACCGTGCTCTGATATTGGGCTGCCGCCTGCTTCAAGGCCTGCTTGGCGGCGCGTTCCTGATGCAGCAACGTACCACCTTGAAATATCGGCTGATTGACGTCGCCATACAGGCTCCAAAAGGGGCCGCCCGAGCGGAACATCCAGGGAATTTGCGTCGCATTGCCCCCGTACTCGCCGGTGATCGAGAACTGCGGCAGCATCGCGGCTACCGCGACGCCGACTAGGGCATTCGCGGCGTGGAGCCCGGCCTCGGCCGCCCGCACATCCGGACGCTGCTCGATGATCTTGGCCGGCAGCGAAAGCGGTATCTCGGGCGGCAGTTGCAGCGCTTCGAGCGCGAACGTCGGCTCCTCCTCGGTCGGCATTTGACCGACCAGGGCGCGCATGAGATCGCGTGTCTGTTCGAGCTGCATCTGCAGAGGAGGGAGCGTTGCGCGTACTTGCGCGAGCGCGGCTTCCCCTGCTGCGACGTCGATGCGCATCGCCTGACCCAGACGCAGCTGATTGCGCAGGATCGTCAGGCCTTGCTCGTCGGCCGCGATGATCCGCAAAGTCGCCCCGATCTGCGCACGCAAAGACGCCTCTTGGATGGCCGCGCCGACCACGTTGGACGCGAGCGTGATGTAGGTGGCCTCGAGCGCGAAGCGCTGCACGTCCTTTTGCGCGGCCAGCGATTCGACCTGCCGCCGGTTCAGACCGAGCACGTCCGGCACGAATCCGACGCTGACCTCGCCGGTGTAGAAGGTGTAATAGGAGGGTACGTTATGCGGTTCGTGATTGGGATCTTCCAGACCCGGCAGAAGATTGACGCCGTTGCCCTGAACGCCGATGGTCGAGCTCGCATTGGTGTTGCCGGACACCTTGTGGCGCTCGGGCTGAAATTCCGCGGATAGCGAGGGATAGAAGAATCCTTGCTGGGCTTTGACCAGTTCGTGTGCCTGGGCCAGGGCTGCCTGGGCCGCCGCGACGGTCGGATTGGCCTTGAAGGCCCTTGCAACGAGGGCATCCAGCGCCGGAGACTGAAAGAGTTCCCACCACGCCGAGCTCACCTCCCGCCCGGCGACGAAATGCTGGACCTCTCCGCCATGGACATCCGCGGCGCTGCTGGCGAGCGGCAACGGGGACGGCGCGAAGCCCGCATTGGCGGGTGCTTCCGGCTTGCGGTAGTGCGGCCCGACGGCGCAGCCATCCACCATGACCGCAAAGACCGCGGCCAGCAAGACCATGGCGAACCAAGGCATCCCGGGCATGCATCGATTCTGCTCGCCGATACGGTCGGCAGATAGTGTGAGAAGTCCGAGTAGCCCCGCGCGCCGCTTCCCGCCATTGTGTGCGCCAGCCGCATCAGCGCGCCGCGGCGCGCATGCGCGGAGCTTCCCGGGAGCGACGGCCAATGCGCAGATATTCATGGTGGGATCGATTGAGTTCCGCACGGCATGGGCGGACGCTCGCGGCCGCGGCGGCTGCGGGCCTGCTTCTCGCGCTGTTCGGCGCGGCGCATTTCGGCGCCAAGGCGGACGAACCGCACGCGAATAGCGCGATGACGAATGCGCCGGCCCCCGCAGCCGAGCCGTCGGTGGAACTGACGGATGCGCAACTGAAGAGCATCAAAATCAGCGCGGCCGCCGAGCACGCCTTCCCGCAGGAGCGCACCGCGGTCGGCAGCATCGACTTCAACGAGAATCTCGCGGTTCAGGTGTTCTCACCCTATCAGGGAAAGATCATCAAGGCCTACGTCGAGATCGGCGATGCGGTGAAGAAGGGCCAGACGCTGTTCACGATCGAGAGCCCGGACCTCATCCAGGCGGACTCCAATTTGATCGCCGCAGCCGGCCTGCTGGATCTGACGACGCATGTGCTGGAGCGGGCCAAGCAGCTCTACGCGGTTCAGGGGATCGCGGAGAAGGATCTACAGCAGGCGATCTCGGATCAGCAGACCGCGGAGGGCGCGCTCAAGGCGGGACGCGATGCGGTGCGCGTCTTCGGCAAATCAGACGCGGAAATCGACGCGATCGTCGCGAACCGCAAGATCGATCCCGTGCTGGTCGTGCCGAGTCCGATCGCCGGCAGGGTCACGGCGCGCGCGGCTCAGCCGGGCCTCCTCGTTCAGCCCGGCAACGCGCCGGCGCCGTATACCGTCGCAGATCTGGTGACCGTCTGGATGCTGGCGAACGTATCCGAGAGCAACGTCCCCTACGTCAACGTCGGACAGAAGGTGAACGTTTCGACGATGGCATATCCGAATCGAACCTACGAAGGCAAGATCACGGTGGTGGGGGCGACCGTGGATCCGAATCTGCATACGCTTCTGATCCGCTCGGAGATCCAGAACCCCCGGCGCGAGCTGCTGCCCGGAATGCTCGCGAACTTCGTCATCCGCATCGACGATCCGGTGACCGCACCGGCCGTCCCGCCCGAGAGTGTCGTGCGCGAGGGCGACGGCACCATGACCATTTGGGTGACGACCGACCGGCATCGCTTCACGCAGCGCAAGGTCAGGCTCGGCCAGCAAAGCGCCGGCTACGACCAGATTCTCGACGGCTTGAAGCAGGGCGAACTGGTCGTCACGGATGGCGCCGTCTTCCTCGACAACATGCTCACCCCCAGCAGCGACGGCTGAGCACCCTGGTTGAGCGCCGGATGGATCAGACCCGTGCCAACTGAGGAATTTGCCGCATGCTGAAAGGTCTCCTGGCGTTCGTGCTCACGCGCCGGACCATCGTCCTTTTGGGCTTGATGGTGTTTCTCGGCGGTGGTGTGGCCGCGTTCACCATGCTCAATATCGAGGCGTACCCCCAGCCCGCCCCGGTGATCATCGAGATCACGGCGCAGCAAGGCGGCTTGTCGGCCGAGGAGATGGAGCGCTATTACACCATTCCCATGGAAGTCGGCATCTACGGGACGCCGTATATCACCGCAGTCAACTCCACCTCGTTCTACGGCCTGAGCTTCCTGCGGGTCTCGTTCAAATATGGCGTCGACTTCTATTTTGCCCAGACCCAGATCGAATACTCGCTGCAGCAGAATGTCTCGCTGCCGAACAACGTCCAGCCCCAGATCCAGCAATCGAGCCTCGTGGGCGAGGTCGTGCGTTACGCGATGACGGGGCCGAAGCATTTCGGTTTGGACAACCTGCGCACCGTTCAGGACTACATCGTGCTGCGCCGGCTGTCGACGGTGCCCGGCGTCGTGCAGGTCAACAGCTTCGGTGGCCCCACCAAGGAATTCGAAGTCGAGGCCGACCTCAACAGACTGCAAACCTACGGCCTCACCATTCCTCAAGTGATCACGGCGCTCGGCAATGCCAATGTCAACGTGGGCGGCCGGGAGATCAACATCGGACAGCAATCCGTCAACATCCGCGGGATCGGCCTGTTCAACGATGGCGGCAACGACGATTTGACCAAGGGCTACAAGGTCGACGACATCGAGAACGTGCTGCTCACGCAAACGGGCGGCGTTCCGGTACGGGTCAAGGACGTGGCCAGAGTGTACGTCGGCAACGTGCCCCGGCTCAGCATGGTCGGCAAGGATCACGACGACGACGTGGTCGAGTGCATCGTGGTCATGGGGCGGGTGTTCCATACCCAGGACGTCGTTCCGAGAATCATCGCCGAAATCGACAAGATGAATCACGACGGCAGCCTTCCTCCCGGCGTCAAGATCGTGCCGTTCTACGACCGCATGAACCTCGTCCACGTGACCACGCACACCGTGCTGGAGAACCTGCTGTTCGGCTGCATCCTGGTGTTCTTCATCCAGTGGATCTTCCTGGGCGATCTGCGCAGCGCCATCATCGTCGGCGTCAACATCCCCTTCGCGCTGCTGTTTTCCATCATCATGCTGGTGCTGCAGGGCGAGGACGCCAATCTGCTCTCCATCGGGGCGGTCGACTTCGGCATCATCGTCGATTCGGCGGTGATTCTGGTCGAGAACATTTTCCGGAATTTTCAGCTGAAGCCGAAGGAGCAGAGACAACTCCTGGAGGATCTGGCCGAAGGCAATCTCGGACACGACCCGACCAGCCCCCACGGCCCGACGTCGCGGAAGGATTGGACCGATCGATTGCGTCTCATCTACATCAGCGCCATGCAGGTCGACAGGGCCGTGCTGTTCTCCGTGGCGATCACCGTCGCAGCATTCGTGCCGCTGTTCACCATGCAGGGCGTCGAGGGCCAGATATTCGGACCCATGGCCAGAACCTATGGCTACGCCCTGGTCGGGGCCGTGATCGCGACCTTTTCGGTCACGCCCGTGCTCGCCTCCATTCTGCTTCCGCAGCACGTCAACGAAGTCGAGACCGCGGTGGTGCGGGTGATCCGGGCGGCCTATACCCCGGCGCTTCACTGGGCTCTCGATCGGCGACGGGTGATGGTGGCGATCGGCGCGGCATTCCTGGCCGTCACCGGATTTCTGGCGACGCGGCTCGGCAGTGAGTTTCTGCCCGCTCTCGAGGAGGGCAATTATTGGATCCGCCTGTCGATGCCGCCCACGATGGGCCTGGCGGCGGGTACGGAGGGAGTGAGGAAGATCCGTGAGATTTTGCTGAGCCATCCCGAGATCATCACCGCGGTTTCGCAACATGGCCGGCCCGATAACGGCAGCGACCCGTCGCCCTTTTCCAATGTCGAGTTATTCGTGCCGCTCAAGCCCCACAGCCAGTGGCCCGCGGGATTGAGCAAGGACCAGCTGACCGCCCAGCTGCTCAAAGAGTTCACCGACGCGGTGCCGGGCCTCACCTTCAATTTCTCGCAAAACATCCAGGACAACATCGAAGAGGCTACCTCGGGCGTCAAGGGCGCGAATTCCGTCAAGATCGTCGGCCACAACCTCGAGGAGCTCGAGAAGCTGGCCGTCCAGGTGAGCGACCAGATAAAGCAGGTCCGAGGAATGGAGGATGTGGGCACCTTTCATGTCGTGGGCCAGCCGAACCTCGACATCACGATCGATCGGCAAAGAGCGGCCCGCTATGGCCTCAACCCGGGCGACGTGAACGCCGTCATTCAAGCGGCCATGGGCGGTGCGGTCGCCACCACGCTGCTCGAGGGCGATCGTGCGTGGAACGTCACCGTGCGCCTGGCGCCCAAGTACCGCGACAACATCGAGGCGATAGGCGACGTCAAGGTCGGCTACCAGAATGCCGCCGGCGCACCCGCGTATATCCCGCTGCGCGAGCTCGCGTCGATCACCTTGGATACGGGCGCTTCCTACATCTACCACGAGGCCATGCAGCGCTTCATTCCCGTGAAGTTCAGCGTGCGCGGACGCGATCTCGGCAGCACTGTCGCCGAAGCGCAGGAGCGGATCGAAAAGAATGTGGTCTTGCCGACGGGCTATCGCCTGGTATGGGCCGGGGAGTACCTGGAATGGCAGCAGGCGAAGCATCGCCTCGAGATCGTCGTGCCGCTGAGCCTCGTGCTGATCATGGTGCTGCTGCTGGGTTTGTTCAATTCGCTGCGCGACAGTCTCCTGGCGCTTGCCGGAATCCCGTTTGCGATGGGCGGCGGGGTCATCGCGTTGTACGTGTCCGGACAGCCGCTGAGCGTCTCGTCGATCGTCGGCTTCATCTCGCTGTTCGGTGTATCGGTCATGAATGGAATCCTGATCATCACCTATTACAATCAGCTCAAGATCGGCTCCGGACGAGGCGGCATCGAGGCCATGACCCAGGCCGCCGAACAGCGCATGCGGCCGTTGCTGATGACCTCGCTGGCCGCTTGCATCGGCCTGCTGCCGTCTGCGCTCTCGACGGGCATCGGCAGCCAGGTGCAGCGGCCCCTGGCATCCGTGGTCGTTGGCGGCATGCTCATCGGCCCCGTTTTGCTGCTGCTGATCGTGCCGGCGCTGCAGATGATGTTCCTGCGCGAGGATCAGGGCACACCGTCCTCCGGCGTCGGCGCGCAACCCGGAGGTGATGCATGAAACGCAATACGCCTCGCGACGCCGCGCTCATCGCCGCACTCTTCGTCGCGGGCGGTGTCTGCGGAGCCGGCGTATACAAAGGAAGCGGCGGTCTGAACGAGCAGCACGCGCATCTCGAACAGTGTGTGCTCGCCTCACGTCATTCCCACCCGGAAGTGGACGCGCGTTCCACGTTGGCGCATCTCGAGGCGGAGGTGCCGATCTGCATGAACGGGGCGGGCTATGAGCAAGCCCTCGACAGCAAGAGCTGCGGCCTCAAGCTTTGGCAGGGCGACGTGTTTTGCTATGCGCCGAAGAGCTTCTTCGGCAAGCTGGTCTATCGAATCCAGATCCGCAAGGCCGAATCATGGCCGAGGGATAAATGATGAAAATCGCTCGACTGATTTGCGCGGTGGGGATCTGCGCGCCGCTGGTACTTCAGGCCGGCGCGGCCGAGGCGCCCGTGCCGGGTCGTTCGTCGGTTGACACGAGCGTGAGGGCAGAGGGACAGAGGCGGACGCAAGCAGCGAGGCCCGGGGACTCCAGCAGCGGCGTCAGCCCAACGCGGGGAAACGCCGCGGTGCGTCCACCGCCGCACGCGTCGGCCACGGAACAGCGCGCAGTGGCGCCCCTCGCTCGCAGCAGTGCGGATCGCCTGCACTCGCACCTCGGCCAACTCGCGCGCGCGCCCGTCGCAACGGCTTCGAGCCGCGGTGCCGGGTCAAACCCGGCGCGAAGGTCAAACCTGGCGGGCGGGTCAAACCTGGCTGCCGCGAGCGCCTCGGGCGCGCGACTTCAAGGGCGACTCGATGCGAATTCGGCAGTCCCGACCAGACTGCCTGTCCCTAATGATGCGGTTCGGAGGCCGCCGAACCTCAAGCTCGAGGCAAGGGGTCCCGCCCTCGGCGGACCGCATCTCGCCGGCGCCGGACGCATCGGCGGTCCGGCGGCGGGCCGGGCCGCGAACAACGGACTTCTCGACGGGACGAAGCTGCACCGGAACTGAGACCCTGGAGCGGTTCCGGTCACTTCGGCCCGAATGCCTCGGCGGCGCCCCGAATTTCCAACCGACCAGCCTTGTGGCAGCATGCCGGCGTCCATCCACGCGACGGCCCGGCGAAGACATGCACGCAAGTGCGCCGTGAGGTGACGAGCATGAGCAGAGAGCGGAAAGTGAACGTGGCGGGGCGCCTGGCCGCCGGCGCGCAGCGAGTGCTCGCCCTTCTGGCGGTGTGTCTTGCATTGACGGCCGGCGCGCGTGCCCAAGATGATGATCCCCCGACCCGCGTCGCCCGGCTCGCTTATCTGGAGGGTTCTATCTCCTTTCAGCCGGCAGGAACGGAGGACTGGGTGGCTGCGCCGATCAATCGGCCGCTCACCACGGGCGATGCCCTGTGGTCGGCTCGCGACGGCAGGGCCGAACTGCAGCTCGACGGTTCGGTGCTCCGTACCGGAGCCGATACCTCGCTGTCCTTCTTGAATCTCAGCGATCGAGTGACCCAGATCCAGCTATCGAGCGGCTCGTTGATCGTGCACGTGCGCCGGCTGGGTGACGATGAAACCTATGAGATCGACACACCGAACCTTGCCTTCTCGGTGCTGCAACCCGGCATCTACCGGATCAGCGTGGACGGCGCGCAGGGCACCACCGCCGTCGGTGTGCGCCGCGGACAAGGCGAAGTGACCGGAGGCGGCACGGCTTACTCGGTCTTCGCCGGCGAGCAGAATGTGTTTGCGGGCAACGACCCACTGGTCGAGACCGCGCAACCGGGCGATGAGGGCGATGATCGCTTCGATGCCTGGAGCTCGGAGCGCGACGCCCGTTGGGAACACTCACCCTCGGCGCGATACGTCGCCCCGGATGTGGTCGGCTACGAGGATCTCGACGATCAGGGCAGCTGGCAGCCGACCAGTTACGGTTACATGTGGTTCCCGCGCGGCTTGCAACCGGGATGGGCTCCCTATCAACAGGGCCATTGGGCTTACGTGCCGCCCTGGGGATACACCTGGGTGGACGACAACCGATGGGGGTTCGCACCCTTCCATTACGGCCGCTGGGCCTCCGTCGACGGCGCCTGGGGCTGGATTCCGGCACCGCCGCCCGCCCCGGGGGCAATCTACGTGCGTCCGGTCTACGCACCCGCACTCGTCGCCTGGGTGGGAGCGGGCGCGACGATCGCCTGGTTCGCACTCGGTCCCCGCGAAGTCTACGTCCCCTCCTATCCGGTGAGCCGCGGTTACGTGGAGCGCATCAACGTCTCGAACACGACGGTCAGCGCCACCGTGATCAACAACGTCTATATCAACAACACCGTCATCAACAACCG